>Ga0257110_1000002_pt1 | contig 265826 bp, 250 predicted proteins | sample LP_taG_7_FD_190184 | JGI IMG/M metagenome (GOLD analysis project Ga0257110, IMG submission 190184) | Marine microbial communities from Northeast Subartic Pacific Ocean, Canada - LP_J_2015_P26_10m | ecosystem: Environmental > Aquatic > Marine > Oceanic | place: Canada: Northeast Subartic...
GAATAAGATTGTTTTTTGTAGTAAGTTTAATATTTTTCTGTTTATTTTCCCCAATAACAGATTGAGGGGTCAAAATAAGAAGCGCTAAAAGTATCCAAAACATAGTTGATTTGGATATTTTTATTATTAATGTTTTACGTAATTATTATTTATTGTTTTATTCATTAGAGTTACAATACCAATCGAAATTATTTACGACGCGTCTTTCTACCTTTTTTGGATGCCTTTCTCGATTTTTTAGCCATTTTACGCTTAGAAGTTTTAGACTTCTTTGTCTTTGACAACTTTCGAGAACGATGAACTTTACGCTTCTTCTTCTTCTTTAATATTGAACCACCCGATGGTTCTTTGCGGTGGGATGTTAATGTTTTATACAAATTATTTAGTGATTCATTCTCTTTATTAAGTTGATACTTATCAACAGGCTTATTAATTTTCCATTCGTTGAATGTATTTATTTTGTTTATTATAAATTCTTTTCGGTCATTTTTTATATATTCTATCATTTTAGGTGTTTGTCCTACTTCAGTTGGGTCGGTATAATTTGAAAATTTCATGGCATAAAAACTAATACCACCAACAGGAATCAGGACGCGTTCTGTGCGGTCTATAGTAAAATAAACGTGATCACCCTTATTATAATGTTTCCGTTCGTTTTCTCCTTCATAATCAGACAAAAATTTACGGTTTACTTTTATAATAAATCCATCATCAGTCATATCTTTTAAAAATTTTTCATTTGGGTTAGCAGTATGAAATTTATCTTCAATACTATTAGTAGCATTAGGAGTAGTATATCCTTGTTGTTCATGTTCCTCACCCATACCTATTGTGGTTTTACCAAAATCAACTCCGAAGTATTTCACAGGTACTAATTTCCACTTGTGAGACCCTTTGTAATTGTTTGCCTCTTCATGGTTAAGACGTTGAATTTCATTAAATTCTGTTTCATTTGCGTTGCCTTTTATTTTTAGTAGATGTTGTCCTTCATTAATTAATAAAAAATTTTTTTCATCAATATTATTAAACATTTTTTGTATTTCATCATGTTCCATATTTATAAAATCGATATCTTCTTCATTAACAAAATCTGCCATATATACATTATACATTGATAATAAATAACTTAATATTGTTGATTTTTATTAATTTTTTAAGTAAATAAAATAACTTAATATGAGTGATTTTATTTATTGTTTTTCATATAAATGTGTAACCTTATTTAATTTCCATGTAGCTCCATACCACTCAAAACTATTTTCTTTTGTTGTGAGTTTATCTACAAAACCAGGTGGAACGTCATCAATGTATTGTGATTGAGCCTCTAGATCATTTTTAGCACCTTTTTTAGCAATCATCACCTTACCTTTAGTTGTAATTCTAACACCGATATTTTTATTATCTATCTTATTCCAACCAGCTGTATCCCTTGATGATGCTCCTCTTGCTGTAATGTTAGATGGTGGTGGAGGTGGTGGTGCTGATGAAGATGGAGTTTTTGGTGGTGGTGCGGGTTTTGACATAAGCTGTTCCATTCGATTTGATGCTGCTTTTGCTGTTTCTCTTTCTATATCATGAAATGTTGGTTTTTTACCAAAATCAAAAACACCAGGTAATCTTTCTGGAAGAACTGGACGTTTGGTAGCGGAGAGGTTTTTATTGCGATTTTTGAGATAAAAATCCATGACTTCCTTTTTTTCTTTACTGTCGTCTTTTAACTTTAAAAATTTGTCATAATCATCGTCAAATCCTCTTCTTAAAAAATAAATTGGATTTCGTAAAACATATTCATTTATTTCATTTTTTTGATATCTTGGTTGTCCGGTCATTTGTTTTTCTGTTTGATCTAAACTTGTTCCAGTTTTATTATTTTTATCTTTCCACCACATAATAAATGCGTACTTTTCCTTATCTTCTTTTTTTCCGTTTGAACCAGGATCAGGAATTTCCAAAGTGCTGGTTATTATTCCTCCTTTTACCTCAGGTTCAGCATATTTTGTTTTCAACGATTTAATAACAAGTGGATAAACATCGCTCGCAGAAATAAGTTTATCATATGTCATTATATGGATTTTGGCCGCTTTTTCACTAATCCCATCTACATCCAATAAATTATAATAACCTGTCCCCTTGTCTCTAACTGTCATACCTGGACGGTCTCGTGCCTGAGTATGCCATAACATTGATTGTTGGGCTGCCGCTTCTTTCCAATCATTTGGATTACTACTATCATATAAACGTCGTATTTCTTTCTTTTTTTCTGTATATTTTTTACTTTTATGACTTTTTCCACTTCCTCCAATATATTTATTATTTTTACGCGATGTTTTTGTTTTGATTTGATTTTTTCTTGATTTTTTTAATTGCATATACATTATGTAAATAAAATAACTTATTATGAGTGATTTTATTTATTATTAATATTATTATTATGGTTGAATATGATAATAGTTATTATCAATTCTTAATGGTTAAAGAAGACAAAGACCGAAGACTTAGTTGGAGTAGGCAAGACCACCCATACCAGACATTACGCGAAGCACGTTGTAGTTAGTGGCATATACGCGAACCTTGGCGGTGTTTTGTCCAGACACGGTGGCGTTGGAAAGAACAAGTTGAAGGGTGGCGTTATCGATACGGGAGAAATTGCAGCTACCGGAAGGTTGGTGTTCTTCAGGGCGAAGAGCGAAGGAATATACGTTAATACCGGTATCAGGGGCACGTGTGTGTGCTTGGAAAGGTTGGACTTGGTCGAAGTATGTGCCTTCACGCTCGGAGAAGCGGTCTTGTCCGTTAAGTTGAAGCTTGGCAACAACAACAGGGTTAAGACCCCAGCAGTGCATGTCAAGGGCAGTTTCGGCAAGGACGAATGAAGCAGCATCAGATACAGCAGGGGCACCAGCAGCACCTTCTACGGCAGCATTAGCTTCGGTGAAAAGACCAGTATTTGAGATAACATCAGCGGCATCAGCGTTGAAAGCAGCCATGCTGTTAGGGAGAGCATCTACGGCATCGGTGTAGTTGAAAGGTTGGGCACCAAGGGTATGGTAAAGAGAGTTACCACTCTTGAATGAAGAGCAGTAATCTACGTTAGCATCAGGTTGGACAACCCAGACAAGCTCCTTACAAGGGTGGTTGAAGTTAAGCTTGATCTTGTTGGAAGAAGAACCAACAGATTCATCACCGGTGAATTGGAGTTGTTCGATTAAGTATTCATGAGGGTTTTGTGCCATTCTGCGACGTTCATCGGTGTCAAGGAAGACGTAATCAACGTAAAGAGAAGCAGCTACAAGAGATTGAGCATAAGCGTTGGTGGCTTGAACGCTGGCAGTACCATTATCAGCAACATCAGTTACAGCCCATAAGCACTCGTCAATAGGGCGAAGATCAAGGTTGATCTTTACTTCGTGGTATTGAAGAGCAATCAAAGGAAGGGCAAGACCAGGGCTGCGGCAGAACCAGAATTGAAGAGGAATGTAAAGAGTTGTTTCAGGAAGAGCTTTGCGAGGAGCACATACTTGGGCAGGAGCACCATCGGCACCGCAAGGACCATCAACATCAGCATATGAAGGATCAGTTACATAAACAAGTTGGGTGGTGTGACCAATCATCTTGTTGTAACCACGTGTTTGTTCAGCACTCAAGGTAAGTTGAGTCCAGATGTGCATCCAGTCACCGTATTGACGGTCGATGCGTTGGCCACCAATCTCAAGTTCTACTTGAGAGATAAGTTGATGACCGGGGAAATCGAGCCAACGGGCATGGTTGGCAAGAGTGTTTGAGATTTCAGGAAGAGTTACTTGAAGATAAGTGCGATAAGCAAGATCACCGTTGCGGCTGATTGTGCATGTTACACGGCGACCGAAATCGGCTTGACCGTTGAATGTTTGCTCAATAGATTCCATTGAGAAGTTAGTGTATCTACGATAAGTCACTTTCCAGAAAGTGATCTGAGGATTACCAGTAAGGTAAACGTCTTGTGCGCCATAAGCTACGAGTTGCATTAAACCGCCTCCCATTATATACTATAGCTAAAGAAAAAAAAATCTCATTCTAGTAATTAATTCAATTAATTAATTGAATTAATTCGTTTAAATTAATGTTCGCTTTTTATACATTTTTCTATTGATATATTATCTTTTACAAACTTATTTAGGTAAGAATCAAGAAATATATTTTTATCATTATGATGTTTTTTCTTAAAAACATAGCTTTCTCCATTTTTAGTTATTGTCCATCCATCTTCTAAAGCATTATAAACAAAAACCATTTTTTGAAATTTATTTATTCCAATATTTTCAAATGTATCATTTCCTATATATGAGTCCATAATATATTATGGAAAGTATTTTAGAAGTTTAAATTTATTGTAACTTTTAAAGTATAAAGATTCAATAACATATATTTTTAGATGCCATCATTTAAACCGAAAACAAATAAAAAAATATTAGTTGAACAAAATAAAACGGTTACACTTGATTCAAAACATAAGGAAATAATGGACTCAATAAGTGAAATAGAAGAAGAAACAATACCAAACTTAGAAAATAAGATTGTTACTTTAAAATTGGAATATAAAAAACTTAAAAAATCTAATATAGATGAACGGTTAGATATAAAGGATAAAATAAAGGAAATAAAACATAAAATAAGAATACTTGGTGAAAAAAAGAATAATTATTTTTTAGATAATTCTAAAAATATATTTGAATATTTTGAAAATAAAAAAAATATATCAACAAATATTAATTCTGAAAAAAGTACAAAGTTGAATAGCTTTTTTAAACTAAATGATACAAATGAACATTTTGAAAAATCAAATAATATTGTAAAAGAATATTTGTGTAAAGTAGATGATTCATTTATTGATATGAATTCATTTATTAATTTAACAGATAAATGTTCTTACTGTAATAGGGGAGAATTAATACCAGTAGATGAAGATGGTGTCCTTGTTTGTAACATTTGTTCAAAATATGTTAACTTTTTAATAGAGAATGAAAAGCCTTCATATAAGGAACCTCCAAAAGAGGTGTGTTTTTATGCTTATAAAAGAATAAATCATTTTAGAGAAATATTAGCCCAATTTCAAGCAAAAGAAACAACCCAAATACCAGATAAGGTTATTGAAGATATAAAATATCAAATAAAAAAGGAAAGAATTGACAAAGAACAAATAAACAATGCGAAAGCTAAAGAAATATTAAAAAAACTGGGTTACAATAAATATTATGAACATATACCGTTTATAAAAGATATAATTGGAATAAAACCACCTGTTATGAATCCTGAGCTTGAAGAAACATTATGTAATCTTTTTATGGATATACAGAGACCATATGCTAAATTTTGTCCAGATGATAGAGTAAATTTTTTGAATTACTATTATACTGTTTATAAGCTTTGTGAGCTTCTTGATCAAAGACAATTTTTACCTTTTTTTCCAATGTTGAAAGACAGAGAAAAAAGGATAGAGCAAGATAATATATGGAAAAAGATATGTGATGAACTTAATTGGGAGTTTATACCAACTATTTAATTTCTTCTTTAAATTCTTCTACTATGATTTCTTTTTGAGAATTGCATGTCATACAACATATACACATACAACATGATTGTAAACCTTTTTCACATAACATCCATGAGAATAAGCATGGAAAACACAACCATATACATGGATCTCCACCAGATTTTATATCTTTTTTCCATTCACACATTTTATTTGATTAAAAAATAAAACCAATATAACAATCAATTTTATTTTGGTTATTTAATATCTTAAATTACTCCTTTTTATTTTCTAAATATTCTTTTAATTTTTTTTTTATTTTTTCGTGATTAGGAGATATATCTGTTATTGGTATTAAAGCACAATCATTATTTTTTTTATTTTTTTTTATGTTTGTTGCGTTTTTGTGGTCTGTTATTGTTTTATTGTATGATTCATAGTCTTGTATATAATCTTCAGCATTATCAAAATAATTATTCCTATAAATTTTTGTATTACTATATGAAGTTATTTTCATAAAGAAAGGATTTACAACAAATAACATAGAAATGAATGGAGTAAAAATGCCCATAATATATAATAGGTTTATTGTGTTTTTTTTAAATAAGTTAAAGATATTACACAATATTTAAATATACAAATATTATGATGTATGATTTAATAAGGAGTATGGAATTAACAATAAGAGATATTTTTACAACGGGTAATGTATTTTTGGATACTATTCTTAGTTTTATTATTTTTTCATTTATATCATCTTTATCATTATCAAGTTTTAATTTTAATCATTTTTATAATAAATTTATTAAGTTATATAATGGTAATAACTATTGTGAAATAATTATAGAAGGTAAGCAGATTGATTTTTTATCAAGATATTCTGAGAAAGCAACATCAAGTGGTGTATATAGTGATTCATATAGAGCTATTTTTAGTTATATAACTAATAATATATTTGAGAAAGATGATATTAAATATATAAAAGAAACATATAATTCACATAATTTTTCGAGACACGATACAGAAAACAGTTATTCAAATGAAATATATATTGTGAACAACCCCAAGCCTTTTATTATTGAAAAAGATATCTATTGTTTGGTAGCAAAAGATGAAGAATATGTGGAAAGTGGTGGTGAAGATAAAGATAAGGTAAAAATGGAAAAAATAATTATCAAGATTTTCTCACATAAATTAAAAATACGAAATCTATATGATTTTGTTGAAAAAATAAAAAAGGAATATCTTGATAAAATATGTAAAAAAAGATGTTATAATAAATATATTTATACTCTTGAAAAAACAACATTTGAAATATCAAATCATGAATGTTGGAGTGATTGTGTATTTAAAAGTAATAGAAATTTTGAAAATACATTTTTCGAAAATAAAAAGCAAATACTTGAACAAATAGATTTTTTTTTGAATAATAAAGATTGGTATGATAAAAAAGGAATACCTTACAATATGGGAATTTGTCTTCATGGATTACCTGGAACTGGTAAAACATCATTTGTAAAAGCTCTTGCAAACTATACAGGACGCGACATAGTTCAATTATCACTTAAACTAATACAAACAAAACAAGAACTTGATAGTTTTTTTTATGAAAAAATTTATACAGCTGATAATAAAGAGGAATGTGATTTTAAAGACAAAATAATTTTATTGGAAGATGTTGATTGTGCTAATGATATTATATTCCAGAGGACGTCTTTAATTGAAGAAACTAATAATGATATTAGCAATAACAATAATATAAATATAAATAGTTGCACAATAAATAAAGAAGGGTATTCTGTTTCAACATCCGAATTGATAGAAAAGATGAAAAAAGAATCATCATCTAAAAATAAAATAACACTTGATGATATTCTTAATATATTTGATGGTGTAAAAGAAACAAGTGGAAGAATAATAATGATGACTACAAATTATTATGATAAACTTGATACAGCTTTTACAAGACCTGGTAGATTTGATATTACGGTTGAATTAAAAAACGCGAATAAAGAAATAATTATGAAAATGTTTAAAATGTTTTTTAACAAAAGTTTTCCTAAAAAATATATAGATTGTATCCGTGAATATGAGTTATCTCCTGCTGAGATAGTAAATATATATTTAACCTGTGGTAAAAAAGAATCAACATTTATTAGTAAAATAATAAAAAATAGCGATTCATGATAAATTATTCATTTAATTAATTATTTATAAATTAAATGAATTGAATTCATATTATATTATTATATAATTTACATTAATCTGGGGAAACCAACAAGATTAGCACCAAGACCAAAACCAGCACCTGAACGGGCAGAAACAGCCATAGAAGGGATGTATGTATCAAGGATTGCGAAGGTTGCAGCAGCAGTCAACGCCAATAATACAATTTCCTCTAATACAAGTGCTTTCTTAGGAATAACAAAAGCAGCAACAGCTACCATAAGACCTTCTACTAAATACTTAATAGCACGCTTAAACATTTCCGTGAAATCAAAAAGTTCCGTCATTATAGTAATTAATTAGAAAAAAATAATAGTAGTTAAAATACACTTAAAAGTAAAAGCTATGACATATATATGAGTTTTTCAAAAGAAGTAAAAACCGAATATATTGATCTTTTGGATGAAGACAAACCAGTTGCAGGACAAAAATTTACATGCGTTTCGTTTATTTCACCGGAAAAAATTTTAAAGGATAAAAATTTATTCTTCTTTGAACAATTTATAAAAAAATGGGATTTCCTAAAGTCTATGGAAAAGTTTCATCAGTTTATGAATTTTATAAGTTATAAATATAAAGTAGATTTTGATTCTGTAAGCGAAGATTTGAAATCATTTGTAAATGAAGAAAAAGATAATTTATTAAAGACAACGATTGAGGACGAATATAAGAACTTTTTGGATGAATGTGAAGAAAAAATGGAAAAAGAGTTTAATATCAAAAATAATTTCCAGACAAATACACGAGGTATTAAGGTAAGAGGATCTTTTTCCTCTCAAGAAGAAGCTGAGATAAGATGTAAGTTGTTACGCGAATCTGATCCTAATCATGATGTTTATGTTGGACCGGTTGGACTTTGGATGCCTTGGGAACCAGAAGCATATAAAACAGGACGCGTTGAATATCTCGAGAAGGAACTTAACGATCTTATGCATGAAAAAATTAAGAACGAAGAAGGAGCTAAACAGGAATTTGATACTCGTATTCGTGAAGCCAAAGAAAAGGCAATTAAAGATAATATTAAAAATTCTGAAAAATCAGGTTCTACAATGTCACAACAAATTGATACATCAGGTAATCTTATCAACACCAGACATGTTAATTTTGACGATATTGATGACAACGATGTTCTAATGGAACCGACAGACCAATCAGCTTCCGCAAATATAAGATCAGAATTATTTGACAAGAATGATGATTTTAGAAATAAAAAGGACTAATTAAGTAATCTTGAGTTGTTTATAATTGAAATAGGTTTGAATTTTAATATATCTAATTCATTTGTTGTAGTTGGAAAATCATCCATACCATATATATCTTGAAGAAGCATCCATTCAAACATTCCTCCTGCGTATACATAAACATTAATAAAACCAAAAGTTATTAAATCTTTATATTTTAAGTATATATTGTTATCACAAGTATTCTTACCATAAATAATAATAATTTCATTAAATCGGTTATTGTCTATCATATCGTTTATACATAATTCTTCTTCGTTAGGATTAATTGTATTTTTTATAAGATTTGATATATTTTTATTAGAAAGTGTTGTAATAATATTATAGTTTTTATCTATAGCATAATTCATATCTTCAAAACCAACAATATTAATATCATTATTTATTTGAGATATTTTGTTTCCCATACCTTGACTTTTGATAATATGTTTAATATAATTAACTCTTTAAAATTATATTAAATTTGTAAAATAAAATTATATAAAGTATTATTTTTAATAGTATTATATGAATAATATTTTATATGTTCCATTTTTTAAAGGTCAGCCTATTAAAAATGGTATAAGAAATTACGATATTATCAAAAGAACAATACCTAATAATTATAACCTTAAAACTTATACTAAGTTTAAAAATGATAATTCATCTTATTCAGATCTTATGTATTTTTTCAAGTATTTAAACTATAATAAGTATAATAAAATTATTGGTGGAGATCACGCAACATCAATCGCAACACTTCAACATAGTGTGATAAAAAATAGAAATTTAAAGGTTTTATGGTTTGATGCTCATCCTGATATAAATACATATAAAATGTCCGCTACAAAAAATATACATGGAATTCCTCTTGCTGTTGCAACTGGTCTTGAAAATAAGTTTTCATTTACAAATATAAAAATTCCATTTGAAAGTATTATGTATGTTGGTATAAGAAGTATAGATGATTATGAGAATCAAATTATTAAAAATAATAATATACAATACTTAACTGTAGAAAATATAATGAAATCACCAAAAGAATCTATTGACAGAATTAAAAACTTTATAAAAGATAGTAATGTTCATATGTCATTTGATGTTGATTGTATGGATCCTTCAATAATGTCTACAACAGGAACTCCTGTAAAAAATGGATTGTTTATGGAACATATTGAACAATTAATAATTCCAATAAAAAAACATATAGTATTTAGTGAATGTCATGAATTTAATATAAAAGACAACTATATTTATGATAATAACAGTATGACAAAATCTATAGATTCTTTAAATTCTGTTTTTAAATTTATTTTTTAATTTGTTATAATCATCATTACAAATAATAACTTGATTGCTATATTCACACGCATTATCAATAGTATTAATAATATAATTATTTATTTCGTTCCTTTCAAGGAATTCTTTTATTTCAGTCTTTGTTTCTTTAAGATTATTTTCACTTCTTACAAGTTCTCCGTTGCAGTTAATAAACATTCCAATTCTAAATTCACGAGAATCATTTATTTTTCCCCAATCCCGTCCTTCACTAAAGCAACGAATCATTGTACTTTCGGTTCTGTTTTGAGTGATAACAATTTCTTCGGTGGATTGAGTCATTATCATTTATTATATACTAACTTTTATTTATATATAATAATTTCAATTTTATATAATTATTTCATAATTAATTAAATGAAACAACTATTTCTACGTTTTCCTTTTTTATACTTTTTGAAGCAAGAATCGATAATTCTTCACGTTTTTTTCGTGTTTTTTGTGATTTTGTAGCTGAACCACAATCATCAGTTAATTCCTTTTTACGAGATGAACTATTTCTTGAATCCATATCATCTTGTATAATTTTATAATTATCTTCTATATATTTAACGACTTCATTTTCTAACGCCCATTTAAAAAAATTCAACTGACCAATTGTTGTTTGAATATTGATACCATCTTTATAAGGAATTGATATACGTTCCCATCTACAAAAAGGGTCAAATCTTTTTTTCGAGTAAGCTTTTAATTTTAATTTATAATCATTATATACTTTAAATCTAACGCAAATACCAATTTCCTTTTCTATATCATAAACTGTATAATATTTTTTAGCAAAGTTTGTTGCAAACCAATCTACAATTCTTAGTGATATTGAAGATGCTCCGTTAATAATATTTAACATTTTTTCTACATTTTCTGGATCTTTATAGAAAAGCATTAAATTATTTAATAATAATTCGTTTTGTGTGCCATAATAAGCTGACATTTAATATTATTACTACTGATATTCTTTTAAATACTATTAACCTTTTTTTAATATTTTCAAAGACTTTGTAAATTCAAATTTTTTTATATCGGTTCTTCTACGCTGTATATTACATTCAAGACATGAAATAACAATATTATCTACATTATGACCTATATCGTTATCAATCCTATCAAGTGACCACTGTTTTTTTTCAAGAGTGGTGTTATACAATATTTGTAGATTGCAACTACAATAGTGACATGATAATTTTGATATCATTATTTTTTCTAAACACTCTTCATATTTTATAAATTTTTCTTCGTCTAAAATACCCTTTTTACGGTCTTGTTGTTTATACCCATTTATCTTTTTTTTTATTTCTGTTTGATAAATTATAGAATTTTCACAATCTTCACCCACATATATTTGATTTATACAACATCTTTGTTTATAATAAATTACATCAGGATGTGTTGTTGTTTTTTTTTCATTTAATTTTATTTTACATGCTTTTCTTATATTATATCTATTATTCTGTCCACCAATTTCTATTTTTTTACTAATGTTTTCATCACTATTATCCATAATATATATGATAAAATATATATTATAACTTCTTAGATATCATAATTGCTTTTTATATATGTAATACCTTTTACATTTTCAGGTAATATAGTATTTCCTTTTTCTATATTATCAACAATCGTATATGTTTCCTCTATATTTGAGGTAATATATAAATCAGAAAGAGGTGATACAAGTGTAAACAATAAATTTAATAATGCTCTCATATATTTACTTTTTATCATAACAACAGATTGTGAAAGCTTGTTATACTTAACATATTCTTTTTTCCTCATATTTTTTATTTTTTTTATAAAATTACTTAATCTATAAACATAATTAATAGGTATATTACTGTCATCGTCCCCCTTAAATACTAAGGTAAAATTATCAATACTATTATCTTGATAATAACCTAACCATATGTTTGTCATATTGTTATACTCTTCTTCTATGTTATTAATGTTAAAATTAAATTCTATAATACATGAATTCTTATTATTTTGATTTTCATTTTTGTCCAAAAATAAACTCATATATTCTGTCCAAGATAAAACTTTCTAAATATATCTTTAAATTAGTTTAAATGTAAATTTATATATATATATATTATGACAAGAGGAGATAACATACTTAAATATAAAAATATATATAACAACCAACGTCATGGAGCAGCGAATGTAGAAGAAGAAAAAAGTGAACCTCTTACCGAAAAAGATCTTGATACATTTCTTGAAAATGAAAAATGTAAATATGAAAATGAACCATGGAATAAACTTAATAAAACAGATAAAATAAAAAAGTTATATATTTTTGCTGAAAATTATGTAAAGGAAAATTCTATAATAGATGAATTAAAGACTATGGAAAAATTTTTAAAGGCTTCACTTGAATCCAAAAAAATATCTAAAATAAAAGACCTGAAATATGACAAATCAACAGGTCAAATATTAGAAATAAATGGTCTAAAGTATGATAAAGATGTTAATAAATTTATGATATTAAAATCAACTGATAATCATATTTCTACATCAAAAAATTTGGGGACACCAAAAAAAACAAAACAGAAAGTGAAACGTACTATGAAAAATAGTCCAAAAAAAGGTGATAAATAAATTAATATTTAATTTTAATATTTCATGTTATATTAAAATTGAAAGAATATAATATTAATTTCGTATATAAACATAATTATGAACGACGACGTATTGGAATTATTGAATGTCAACGTATGGCATGAAAATATAGAAAAACAAGCAAAACAAATTATTCAAATTTTAGAACATTATCACGATGATATACTTGAATATATATTTTATCAAGTTGAAGATTATATTAAGATTTATTCCGTTAAATTTTGCGAAGAAAAATTTGAAAACATGATGGAACACGATTTAATTATAATTATAAAAGAACATATACGTCACTTGTATATATATTTTAAACAAGAAAGTATAAAAAATAATAGTTCAAGTGAAAAAACATTCTTAATAAATGAATCAGGTATTCTATATGATGAAATAATTGATTATGCTGCTGACTATTATTTATATGAAGCATATCCAACAATATATAGTATTATAATACCAAGACGTAGTTATAAAAAGAATAATGTAAGACATTTACCAAATATTAAAGATATAAAGGATAGAATAATATTTGTAGAAAAATGTTATCAACCTGAACAAAGGACAGAAGAGTGGTATGAATTTAGACACAGTCTTATTAGTGCGAGTGATATTGGAAAAATATTTTCAACTCCAAGTTCTCTTAATCAATTAATTTTAAAAAAATGTGAACCATATAAAGTTTACGGCGGAGGGAAAACAAATTTAAACTCTCCTCTCCATTGGGGTCAAAAATATGAAGCTGTCACCGTTCTTTTATACGAAGATAAATACGATACAACCGTTGGTGAATTTGGATGTATTAGATCAACAGATATTTCATGTATTGGTGCTTCACCTGATGGAATTAATATTAAAGAAACGTCTCCTATCTATGGTAGAATGCTTGAGATAAAAAATGTTGTATCACGAGAAATCAACGGAACACCAAAAAAAGATTATTGGATACAAATGCAAATACAAATGATGGTATGTAATCTAAAGGAATGTGATTTTTGTGAGACGAAATTTCTTGAATATAACGATTATGAAGAATTTAAAAACGATGGAACATATTTTGAAAGAACGGATGGTAACAAAAAGGGTATTATATTACAATTTGAAATATTAGATAATCCTGTATATGAATATAAACCTATAAATATGGATCAGGATGAATTTATTAAATGGAAAATAATGTGTCTTGAAAAACATGGCGAGGAAAATTTTATAAAAGAAATATATTGGAAACTTGTTGTATTCAGTTGTGTATTAGTTCGTAAAAACAACGTTTGGATTGAATCAGCTATTCCAATAATAAAAGATGTGTGGAAGATAATAGAAAATGAACGTGTAACAGGTTATGAACATCGTATACCAGAAAAAAGGAAAAAAAAAGCTATAGAAATAGATGAATGTATGATTGATATAGATGATAATGACAATATATTAAATAAAGATATTCAATCAGTAGAACCGTTGCAGACGAATATAAATAATATAAATGGTTTTGAAATTAAAATAAGAACAAAATCATTTGATGAAACAAAAAAAGAGATGGGAAATAAATTAGACAATTTTCAAATAGAATAATATTCCTAATATTGATAAAAACATGTAATAAAATATTTCATATGTTCTATATTTTTTTATATGAATTTTTTCAATAAGCAACCTATGTAACCCACCTATACTTATAAATAACATAATTGTTCCAATAAGATGTTTAAATTCTTTTATGTTTATTTGATTTACAGCAAAGAAATGTCTCAACTTATCTCTAATTTCAAGAGTATTCATTTAATATATGTGTATATTTTATGTTTTTTTGGTTATTTCTAGCGTTCTAGCAAAAATTCTATAAAAACATCAATATAAAATAATTATCAAAATAGATGTAGATGTATTTTGATATTCTCATAAACACTATCTGGAGAGAATACTAGAAACAAGTATTTTATAGTCTCGTTTCTCTCGTGGGTCCCATGGAGGAAGCCATGTATCTGAATAACGTTCATAATCGGTGGTATATGGATGAAAATATGCTCTTGGTCTTTGAAAATCATCATTTATGTTGCTGATCAAACCTTCTCGTGAATAAAATAAAAAACTATAGAAACATGCTATTACCAACATAGATATAAGAATAATATAATGATTAGTTTTTGACATAAATATAATTATAGTATAATGATATAAAATAAAATCTATAATATAAATTATGTCAAACAGTGTAGAAGATATGTTCGTAATGAAAAGAGACGGAAAAAAAGAAGAAGTTTCTTTTGATAAAATACTTGTGCGTGTTAAAAAGGTTGGAGCTGAAGCAAATGTAAAAATTAAATATAGTTCCCTTGTTATGAAAATAATTGATCAACTTTATGATGGAATTCAAACAACACAGATAGATGAATTGACCGCGGAACAGTGTGCTAGTCAGTGCACAGTTCATCCAGACTATGGGACACTTGCAGGTAGAATAATTGTATCAAATAATCACAAAAATACCAAAACGAGTTTTTATGATAAAATGATGATGCTTTATAATTTCAAAGATGTTCATGGTGAACACAGTCCATTTTTAAATGAAACATACATAAAAACTGTTAAAAAATATAAACAACAAATTGAAGAGATGATTGATTATGAACGTGATTATTTAATTGATTATTTTGGATTTAAAACATTAGAAAGAGCATATCTATTTAGACTAAATAAAGTTATTATTGAAAGAGCACAAGACATGTGGATGAGAGTTTCTATAACTATTCATGGTTCTAATATGGAAAAGGTTAAGACTACATATGATTTACTTAGTCAAAAATATTTTACACATGCTACACCTACGTTATATAATTCCGGGACAAAGTGTCAACAATTAAGCTCATGTTATTTAATTGCTATGGAGGATGATAGTATTAATGGTATTTATAACACATTAAAAGATTGTGCTAATATTTCCAAATACGCAGGAGGAATTGGTCTTCACATTCATAATGTACGTGCGTCGGGAACACTTATAAGGGGAACTAATGGAACTTCTAATGGTATTGTCCCTATGTTACGTGTATTTAACAATACGGCACGCTACGTTGACCAAGGTGGAGGTAAGAGAAATGGCAGTTTTGCTATATACTTAGAACCATGGCATTCTGATATATTTTCTTTCTTAGAAATGAGAAAAAATCATGGTGATGAAGAATTAAAAGCACGCGATCTATTTTATGCTTTATGGATTCCAGATTTATTTATGAAACGTATTAATGAAGATGGAATGTGGTCTTTAATGTGTCCTCATAAATGTCCTGGGTTAGCTGATGTTTATGGAGATGATTTTGATAAATTATATGAAAAATATGAAAAATCTGGAAAAGCTGTAAAAACAGTAAAGGCTCGTGAATTATGGTTTTCTATTTTAGACAGTCAAATGGAAACAGGAACACCATATTTACTATATAAAGATGCTTGTAATAAGAAATCAAATCAAAAAAATCTTGGTGTAATTAAATCATCTAATTTGTGCACAGAAATTGTAGAATATAGTGATGACAAAGAAACAGCAGTTTGTAATTTGGCGAGTATCAGTTTATCAAGTTTTGTTGACGTGAAAACAAAGACATTTGATTATGATAACCTTCTTAATGTAACAAAAATTGTAACTGAAAATTTAAATAAAATAATCGACATTAATTTTTATCCAACCGAAAAAACAAAAGTAAGTAATGATAAACATAGACCAATTGGATTAGGTGTTCAAGGTCTTGCTGATACTTTCTTTAAGATGGATGTTATATTTGGAAGTGTTGAAGCAAAAGAAATAAATAAGAAAATATTTGAAACTATTTATTATGCTGCATGTCTTTCGTCATGCGAGTTAGCACAAAACAATTTATCCAAAATGAAAACAAAAGAAAAATTAAGAGGAGATTTAAGTGGAGCATATAGTAGTTTTGAAGGTTCGCCCATGAGTGAAGGTCAATTTCAATTTGATTTATGGGGAGTAACTCCTGATACAGAACGTTATGATTGGAACGAATTACGCGACAATATAAAAAAATATGGTATGTTGAATTCACTTCTACTTGCACCTATGCCAACAGCATCTACAGCACAAATTCTTGGTAATAATGAATGTTTTGAACCAATTACAAGTAATATATATAGCAGAAGAACACTTGCTGGTGAATTTATCGTTGTTAATAAATATCTCATGAATGAGCTTATTGAACTAAATATGTGGAATGAAGATGTAAAAAATAATATTATTGTGAATAAAGGAAGTATTCAATATGTAGATGGAATTTCGGAACATATTAAAAATAAATATAAGATTGTATGGGAAATGAAAATGAAAGATGTAATTGATATGGCTGCGGATAGAGGAAAATATATTTGCCAAAGCCAAAGTATGAATCTTTGGCAAGAAGATCCTAATTACGGAACCTTAACATCTATGCATTTTTATGCATGGAAAAAAGGATTAAAAACAGGTATGTATTACTTAAGAAGAAAAGCGAAACATCAGGCACAACAATTTACAGTCGATCCAACACAAAAAACTGTTATAAATGATAATAATGAAGAACCATGTGAAATGTGTAGTGCTTAAATTGAATATTGTTTTAATATATTTATTTAAAGTTATAAGATAATATTGTATATATGAATACTTTAACTGTAAAAGAACTTGAAAGTTTATGTAACACAATTGAAGCGTTGGATACATTTCATCAAAAAGAAATACTTAAAATATTTACATCACATAATGATAAGGTTACATTAAATGAAAATAAAAATGGCGTCCTTGTAAATATAACTGATGTTCCTCAACATATAATTGATGAAATAAATAATTATATAAAACATGTTAATAAACAACACGAAGAGCTTGAAAGTGATGAGAATTTGAAAGAAAAGTTAAAAATCGATTATTTTAAATGAAGTGATATAAAGATTAAACAATAGTATTTATTATAATGACTGATAACGAATATACAAAAGTAGAAAATAAAAAGAAACATATAATTGATAAACTATCGAATTACATGTTTAAAAGCAAACTTTTAAGAGACACAACGAGATATATAGAAAAAGAAGAACCAGTTCGTATAAAAAGTGATTATAAACATAAATATCATAGAAATATTTTTGTACCGAAAAATGGTGATACATTATTTTGGATATTTTATATTATCATTAATGGGATAGAAAAATACGAACTTATTGGAGAAAACACGTTTTTAAAAGAACGTAATGAAAAAATAGAGAATATAGAAAAAATTAAGAAAAATAAAGTCAAATTAAAAGAATATAATATTAAAAAACATTCTACAAGTGAAAATGATTTATTAAATGAAAAAAATATTAATATTAAAACATTTCATATGTTGTGTGCATGTTACGATATTGACTTTTTATTTTTGAAAAATAGAGTTTATTATCATCACAAAACAGATAATTCTGTTGAAAATATTGATACATTAAGTGTTTGTCCGGTAATTCATGATATGGGTGATAATATTTATGGTTGTGAACTCAATATTAATGAAGAAATATTTAAAAATTACATGGAAACACGTATGAAAATGGATAATTATGAAAAACCACTCAAATCAGTTACTTCGTATACACTTTCACAATTAAAAGAATTATGTGAAATTTTAAAAATAAATACAATTAGTGAATCAGGAAAAGGTAAAACAAAAAGTATATTATATGCTGATTTAAGTTTATATCTCACAACATAGATATAAAATTGATTTATATATGATTTAGATATAATATATAAAGTTAATATATATTATATGACGTCAAAGAAAGATGACAAATTGAATTTGATTTTAGATCAATATGTTAATTACAATGATCCAAATGAAAATAAAGAGCTTGAAGTAAGATTTGGTACACGTAAAACAAAAAACCAAAAATATATAACCAAAAGTGATTATGATTCAGTAATAAAAAATATAAAGTCCATGGGATTTGTATGTGAAAATGTTATGGGAGAATATATGATGCGTATTGGATATATGTATATAAGTAAGGCTGGAAAAAAAGAACGTTCAAATATTCGCGTAGAGTTAAATGGTCATCATATTGTAAAAGCATATTGTGAAAATGAAAATTTAAAAACTATATTTGAAAATCCACAACTCAAGAATTATGTTGAATTTGTAAAAAAAGAGTATTTGTCAAACAAAAATGATATAGGACCAAATGGTCGTCCAAATAAAATATTCCCTTACAATTCTGATGATTTTGGATTTCGTGTTGCTCTTCAAAGCGAAAAGAAAATGGAATTATCATTACCATTCATAAAAAATGTTGTTGATATGTGGGATGAAACAGAAAAAACGTTTAGATACATAAAACGTTTTAGATTTAAACATCCAGAATACCCAGTATTCTGTGATATGAGTATTGTCAAATCTTCCAAATTTGGAAAAACACACTATATTCTTGAAGATTCTAACGTATTCAAGAATTTAGAAACCTATGAAATAGAATTGGAGGTTGACAATACTCGCACCGATGAGTTTGTGGAGAAACATGGTGCCGAAGGATTATTATTTGCAATAAAAAAAAATATAAAAACTGTACTTCAGGGTCTTCAAGATACAAAATTCCCAGTATCTCATAGTGAAATAGATTCTATATATAAAGAATACAGTAATCTTATATTTAAAAAACCGGATATGGATATTACACCTAAGCATTTTATTGGTCCTTCGTCTTATACACTCCAAATGAAAAATGTTATGAAAAAAAAAGATTCAGAACTTATTCCAAATATAAGGAGTAATTATACTGTAACTGACAAAGCAGATGGAGAACGTAATATGTGTTATATTTCTGAAAAAGGAAAAATATATTTAATTGATTCAAATATGCGTATAAAATTTACAGGTTCTATTACAAAAGAGAAAAAAATCAAAAACACACTTATAGATGGAGAACTAATAATGTATAATAAAGAAAAAATACAAATAAACTTATTCGCTTCTTTTGATATTTATTATGTGAACGGTAAAGATATTCGAAAATTACCATTTGTATCAGATAAAATGATATCATCAAATGACGGAGAAAAGAAAAAGAAAATAGCACAACGATATTCAGTACTTAAAGATGTAATAGATAGATTAAAACCAGAATGTGTATCAAAAGGTTCAGAGAATATTATGACATTCGCTATGAAAATTTTTGAAGTTTCCACAAAAGAAAGAAGTATATTTGACTGTTGTAAATCTCTTATTGAAAGAATCAATCATGAAAGTTATACTTATGAAACAGATGGTTTAATATTCACACCTGGTTCTGATAGTCTTCCTTCTCTTAATTATAAACACACATGGGACAAATCATTCAAATGGAAACCTCCAAAATTTAATACTATTGATTTCCTTATAACTTTTTCAAAAACAGATAAAGGAGACGATGTAATTAAAACTATATATAAAGATGCTATAGGTGGAGCTGTAAGTTCTAAAAGATACAAGGAAGTTAGACTACTATGCGGTTTTAATCAAGGACATAAAGACCATGGATATATGAATCCATGTGAACTTGTTATGCAAAATAAAATTCCATCTAATAATGACAACGGAAGTTACGAACCTATGCCATTTTACCCTACACAACCATATGATCCCACCGCTTCTATATGTAATATTTTAATTAATAAAGATACAAATGGAATAGAACAACTTTTCACAAGTGAAGGTGATACAATTGAGAACAATACAATTGTTGAGTTCGCTTATGATGATTTACGGGACCCTTTATGGAAATGGGTTCCACTTCGTGTAAGACATGATAAAACATATCAGTTTAAAGTTGGAATGAAAAATTATGGAAATGCTTATCATGTAGCAAACAGTAATTGGCAGAGTATTCATAATCCTATTACAGAAAATATGATATCAACAGGAAAAGATATACCGGATGAACATGTTGATGATGATGTTTATTATAATAGAGTGTCTGGTAAAACACAAACACGTTCTCTTAGAGATTTTCATAATATGTATGTAAAAAGACTTCTAATAAAAAGTGTTACAAAACCAGGAGGAACACTGTTAGATTTTGCTGTAGGTAAAGCTGGAGATTTTCCAAAATGGATAGCATCAAAATTATCATTTGTATACGGTATTGATATTTCACGAGATAATATAGAACATAAAATAGATGGAGCATGTTCTCGATACCTTAATAACAAACGTGATAATACAAACACACCAGATGGATTATTTGTCGAAGGAAATAGTGGAAAACATATTAAAAGTGGCGATGCGTTTGAAACAGATGTTTATAAAAAAGTTAATAAGGCAATATTTGGTGAAGGACCCAAAGATAAAAAAATATTAGGAGAAGGTGTTTACAAACACTATGGAACCGGAAAAGACGGATTTGATGTTACATCGTGTCAATTTGCTTTTCATTACTTCTTTGAAAATAAAGAAATATTTAAAACATTTCTTGATAATGTAAGTGATTGCACAAAAGTAGGTGGCTATTTTATAGGAACATGTTATGATGGTGAAACCATATTTAATATGTTAAGTGAAAAAAATAAGGAAGAATCAATCGCGATATTTAAAAATTCTCAAAAAATATGGGAGTTACAAAAGGATTATCAAGATGATAAGTTTCAAAGCGATAATTCAAGTCTTGGACACAAAATAAATGTTTATCAAGAGAGTATTAACCAAATGATACCAGAATATCTTGTCAACTTTTCATATGTTATAAGAATCATGTCAAATTATGGTTTCGAAATATTAGGTCCTCAAGAATCAAAAAAAATAGGACTTCCATCAGGAATTGGTATGTTTAAAGAATTATATAACCAAATGAATATTGATATAAACTCTAACAAACTACAAGAAAGAAATATAGGTTCTTCTTTAAAAATGAGTGAAGAGGAAAAAAAAGTATCATTCTTAAATAAATATTTCATATTTAAAAAGGTAAGACAGGTGAATAAAGAAGATATAAATAAAGAATTTGAAGATATTAATGACTCGATTAGTCAAAGAAAAAGCGTAAAAGTAATAAAACTAAATAAAACTATTAAACTTACACCGGCTTAAGAATATATTAATATATAAATTAACACATATATGAGTTATTTTTATATACCAAAAAATTATACAAATTTATCAAGTGAATTTACTTGCAAAGAATATTTTATAAATAATAATGTTAATAATCAAACATTAAATCATTATGAAAACAAAATAGATAATATAATAAAAAAAAATAAAGTAGTGTGGGATATTTATAAAGATGAATACTTTTACTATAAAAATGTTTTTTGTATTTACAATAAAAAACATAAATCATGCGTTACAAAATTTAATGCTATAAATAAAACATTTTATATTGTTTGGGAACTAAATAATATATTTAACTTTATGGATAATTATAAACTGATGGAAAGTTTAAAAACATTTCATTTTTCAAAATGTCAAACAGGAGTTATTCAATTTTTAAATTATAAAAGAAAAAATTTATATGACAACCATATGGGTATATATGGTGATGAATGGATAAAAAATACAAAATATCTTAACGACCATAGTAATATTAACTTTAACGAATTTATTTCATATAACTTTATAAATAATGATTCGTTGGAGTATTTTACAGAACATTATAGTAAAAAATTCGATATAATAACATTTTTAAGCAATAATGAAATAAACGAGATAAAAACAACCATACCTAAAATAAAGGAAAAGGATATTATCATACTAAAAATATTTTATTCTCTTATCCTTCAAAAAAAAGATGGAACACTTATTTTTTCTATTCCCGATCTATTTGATGAAACATATTATGAATTACTTTATATTATTTCAAGTTGTTACAAAAAGGTAGTTATTACAAAGCCAGTATTAATAGAAAATACAAGTAAAAGAAAAATAGTTATATGTAGTGAATACATAGAAAATTATGACCTTTGTTGTCTTATTAACTTTTCTAAAAAATTAATTAAATGTATTCGAAATAAAAAAGAAAATATGTCATATCATCTAATTAGTAATCCTATACCATCCTTTTTTTTAAATAAATTATTTGAAATAAACATAATAATGTTTCAACAAACTATCGACGCTACACTTTCTGTAATTAATTTAAAAAATAATGAAAATATAAAAGAACAATTAGAAAAATTAGGTAAAAGGTCTATACAAAAAAGCATGTTTTGGTGTATACAAAATAATTTTGATTATGATGAAAAAGTGATAGAATGTATAGATAAATTTATATAGTTAATTATATAAAATTGAAATAAATTTATATAATTAATAATTGAGACATATAACAATCATGAGGAGCGTATCAGAAGTAACTAAAAGAATTATAATTGAAATACCACATGAATATAATATTATGATAAAAGAATGTAATGAAATATTTCAATCAATCGCATGGGCGCCACCAGAAAAAATCAAATCATCCTATTATTGGAATCTATTATCAATGATACTAAATAAACACATAACTATGGAAGATTATCAAGAAAAAGAATGGTGTAAAAAAGTAATAAATATATTTCAAGAACCCACAAGTATAAGAGAACTGTAAAATTATTTTAAATTAATTAAATAACTTTTTTTAAGAAAATAAAACACCATCCACTATCTTAGTGGTAATATTTATTTTATTAGATGTATTATTTTTAAGTAAATATAATGAATTAGACCCATGATCGATAATAATAGTATCGTTGTTATTAATTACTGGATTATTTGATAAATCTTCAAGAGTTAATTTTGCCTGATTTCCTGTGTTTGACATCGGTGTATTATATGAATTTCCATTTAAAAATACATAAACAATAATTTCATTAATAGTTGTAGTTTCATTTTCCATAGGTACTGATAATGATTTATGATAAAATGTTTCGGGAGAAAGTAATATTTCATGATGAGGATCATTTATATCAATATTAAGATTTGAATTGGATACAGCATCATTTTTTTCAATATATCCTGAATTTTGTGTTGATTTTGATGAAATTTTTCCCGCACTAACTCCGTTATTTTTAATAATAACTCCATCATCATTTTTTATATTAGCAAGTTTAGTATCACTATCTTTTGGAATATTATATATTTCTAAAAAAAAACGATATTTGGGATTTGGTATATCTCTTGTAAAAGAATTCCATGTTTCTTGTTCTCCAATATAGTCAATTATATATTGATTTCCCTTATATGGTAAATTTTGACCTATTTTACTTGCATTTCCTCCTGCTGCTATCCAATTAAGTAAATATTGAACATCTGCTATATTTATTAATCCATCTTCATTTGTGTCTAACTTTAATTTATAGTCTGTTATTATATATTTTGTTCCTTTATAATCTAATTCTGTATTAATATTACTATTATTACCACCAGCAGCAATCCAATTAAGTAAATATTGAACATCAGAAATATTAGTACTACCTACTTGGTTAAAATCACCTTTAAGACCTGACATATATTATAATAGGAAAATATATGTCACACTAATTATTAATGTATATATGTATTATTAAATTATTATACATCTACATTTTCTATTCTAAGGAAAATATTTCCATCACCAGGATAATATCCTGTGATACCATCTTTATCAGAAAAAACATAATTTGCGATATTTTCATTTAATCTGGCTCTATTATTCGTATCCATATTGTATAAGTGAAAAACGGTTGTATAGCTTTCACTTGATACTATTTCTCTTGTATCGATAGCAGCACTTTGCGCTACAAATGAAAGTTGAGCATTATCACCTGCCGAAGGAACAGACGCAACCTTGATAGCAGGATAAAAAGAAGCCCCGAATCCTGTTGTTTCACCCCCATGATAATATGTTCCATTTGGAGAAGTTCCTCTAAAAACAGAAAGTAACTGTCCTGTTGGACCCATACCTTCTAATGATAAAGCAGTATTATTAATCTGTGTATCACTTTTCATAAAATTATCAATAATAAATGTAGATGGTGCAAATGAAACTGATGATGCTACTTGGAATAATGTAATATCATAAACAGTTGTTCCTGTTTGACCATCCCAGTGTTCAACTGTTCCTCTCTTTGCTCTCAACGATATCAATAAAGGTTCCGGTTCCGGTTCAGGTTCGGGTTCGGGTTCCGGTTCGGGTTCCGGTTCGGGTTCCGGTTCCTGTTGTCTATCAAACACAAAGAAATTGTTACTTGGTATTGCGTTATCTTCAATACCTTCTGGTACAACACCTTCAACATTAGTTGTGAATAAATCAGCACCCATCATATAAGTATTACCAATTTCTAAACCATCCACAGTAAATCTATATGTAACACTATCACCAGCCTTAAGAGGAGGACTTGTAATTATTTGATTTGTCATTTGACCTGCACCTGCGTTATAAATAATAGACTCACCATGTGTATATATACCATCAACTGTATTGAGTAATGTTATATTATAATCTACTGTATCATCATCATTAATAAAGTATGTTTTAATATTTCCGTTTTCGTCAATGACATTCCATTCTTTATCCTTATTAATAGCAGACCCAACTGGAGTGCCATTAGGTGAATAGTTAGTATAATCAACATCATTTGCTGTTTCACTTACCTTAATTAATCTTCTAATATCATAACCCATATAACCTTGAGAATCAGCCATACCTATATTCTTAACAACATATGTAATTACAGGTTTTCCATTTATAAACTCATATTTAGTTTGTGATCTATTAACAGCAAAATCGGCTATTTCAGGTTCAGGTTCAGGTTCAGGTTCAGGTTCGGGTTCGGGTTCCGGTTCGGGTTCCGGTTCAGGTTCCGGTTCAGGAGGATAAATTTGACCCAGAGTATAATTCTCAACATCATCATCTTCTGGTGCTATTTCTGCTTTAATATTAGGAGATGCACCAATACCTAATACAACAGTTTGGGTATATCCGCTAATCTTTTCATAAGCAGTAATAGTAGGAATAGAGTCAGGTCTTGTAAAACCGTCTTGATTTTTAGGTTCAAGAGAATATGCTATTGCCTTTTTAACAATCTTTTCAAAGCTACTTTTACATTCATCAATATAAATTGGAGGGGTATTATACAGTTGATTATTAAATGAGAAAGCCCTTTCATTCTCACGGTCATAATTTAGAACGGTATCAATAAGTAAACTTGTTCTTATTCCAAGTTCAATACCATTATAAAAATAATAAGGTTCGTTAGTACCTAACACATTAAGTTGTTCTTGTGATGGTAATGTTGTTAAAACTCTACCTACATTTATTTCACTACTTTTACGTGTATAAGCGTTCCTTTCAAGAGCGTGTATCATATTAACAGTATTTGTAATGAGTACGCTGTTAAAAGCAAGTGAAATATTATCATTAACAATATAATCATCATTTACGTTAATACTATTTAATAAACCGGTATTCTTTTCGAAGTTTGATTTTTTTTCATTATACAATTCAACAATACTTTCCTTATTATCAAGAGAATAAATTGTTCCATTTGCTAATGCGGTTGTTGTAGAATTTATTGAAATTTGTGTTGAATAAGAAGTGGAAGAAATATCAATAAGTATTTTCATTTCATGAGCAGGTTGTTCAATTGATATATCAGTTCCTCCGGTGGATGTAACCAATAACATTTTTGTATCACCAGGAACTTTACCAGAAGGAATAGAAAAATCACCAAAACCATCTGTATTTATTTGTTCTGTAAATATAGGAGTTAAAGTTTGGTCTTTACTAATTGGAACGTTTGTATCACTTATTGAATATACATTAATTGTTGAACCGGAAACATAACCCTTTACAACATTACCATGAAAAATAGCTATTTCAAAATCGTTATTATTAACTTTTACGGTGCATCTACAAGAAGAAGATGAACTTCTTCTACATAAAGCAGCTCTTACATTTCTTGTTCGTCTCCCAACACCAGAACCAACTACTACGTTGTCTCTATGAGCATCATATTGACTATTTGTAATAGATGATAGATGTAATTTTTTACCAGCACTACGTGGAGAGAAAAACATATTATATTATAATGATACAAAATTAATTAGTCAGTTACATATTTAAGTCATCGTATGTTAAATTTCTTCTCATCTTACCTTCATCTATTGTTACTGAACAACCACCCGAATTCTCTAAAGTTGAAACATCAAGCATATTTATATTACAATTAAACAAAAACTTTATCATTTTTTCTATTTTTTCCTTATCTTGATTACCTAAATGAAGATGAATGCTTAATTGTTTTGGAGACATACCATATTCAATAGTCATTTCTATTATTTTTACCATATCCTCATATGATAGTGTTCCACATGTATCTGATAAACAAATATTATCAAAATTGTAATTATATTTATAATAAAGTAACTCTTCAACAATACGAATATTTTGTATTTTACCAGCTATTGGACATTCATTAATACATGATAAGTATAATTTCTTTATAGATTTATTACATTTTTTATCTACATATCTAATCATATGATTTAATTCACTTTTTGTTTTATATAAGTCCATTTTTGTATTTTTCTTTTGGAATTCATCAGAAACAGATGTTATAAATGAAAAATTTTTAACACCATTTTTAATTCCTTCTTTTAAATATTTCATATTTGGAATTAACATATAAAAATTAGATTCAGGGTATTTTTCAATAGCATAATTATAAAGTTCTTGTGAATGTTTCATTTGTGGTAAAACTTTGCTTGAAACAATACTTCCTACTTCAATATGTGATGGTTCATAATTATTCATTATAGAATGAAGTATTTGTTTTTTTTCATTTAATGTATATATTTTTTTACTGCTCTGTAGTCCATCCCTTAATGTTACGTCAAAAAATTTAAACACCCTTTTCATTATATAAATATATATCAAATGTTTATATATTTATTTTAATATCATGCCATGATAGTTATTTCATGTAATTATTAGCCTCCTCCGAGACTTGAACTCGGGACCTCTTGCTTACAAGGCAAACGCTCTAACCACTGAGCTAAGAAGGCGTATTAATTTGGTATTTTAACTTAACCATATTATATATTTAATAATTCTTTAAGTATTTATAAATCAGTTAATCTATCCAGATAATTAATACTTTCTGTTATTGAAAAACAAACACCGACAAATATAAATGTTTGAGCCAAGTATCCCTTTAAATTTAGATTTCCTTGATTATTTATACCAAATGTGAAATATTTCATCATAACGTTTTTATAAAAAAATGGTAATAAAGTAAAAAAATAGACACACCCCATAATTACATAAGCATGAATTGAATCATACAATTCTATTGTTTTTAATTCTGCCTTTTCTTCCTTCTTAATATTATTTAAAAGTTCTTCATTTGTTTCAATATTTTTAATATAATCAACCGGCGGTTCTTGTATATAATCTTGCTTAACTTCCGGATCTATTATTACATTAGTCTCTGTATTATTCGGTATATCCCTTGAAGGAAGTGATATAACACCTCCTTGACTTGCCTGTTGAACACTTGAAATCATTTTATTCATATCTTGTTGTGTTTCTTCTATCTTTATTTCAATATTATCACCCGGTAAATCATTAATACTTGTAGTATCCATATTAATAATTTAAATTAATTAAAAGTAATTAGTACGCAATTACTGAGTTATTTTAACTGTTTTCTTTTTTTTATCACACAAAGTATTTTCTAACTTAAATTTATAACATTTCTCACCATATTTAAACACTTTATTATCTATTTCTTCATCTGATGCCTTTTCAAAAACAACACAATTTCTACCCTTACATACTCTCTTAAACATGGTTGCGAGACCCAAACCAAGAATAATAGAAATTATTATTTTACCTTGTCTTGAATTTATAATTTTCTTAAGTTCCATTAATATATAATTAGATTAATATAAAAACAAATCAATACTTATTTTTCTTCTGCGGTTTCACTTGGTTGACTTGGTATTTTACCCATTTCCTTTGCGTCAAGAGGACATCCTACCTCTTCATGAGAAAATTTAAAACAGTTATCAGCTTCATCTTTATATACAACACTATTAACATTATCTGGTGATGGATATATGTATATAACCTTTTGTTGTGGATCACTTATGTAAGCAAAAAATATACCAATAAAAAAACTTATAAGAAACAAACGTGTATCAATAATACCAAACATATATTATTATTCTATTTTATTTTGTTCAGATGTTGCGTGTATAAATGATTCTATAGCATAATCTTCATGTTGTTGAATTGTATCTACGTATGTGTATTCACGTTTTAAAAATATATTAATATATTTTTCTGAATCCTTTTTATTATTAATATTATTACCTTTTTTATAAACATCATAAACGTTATATTTCATATGATTTATTTTTTTAATTATTTCATCAAGATCGTTTACATATTTATCACTTATTTTTGTAAATATTTGTTCTCTATTAAGTTCTTGTTTTTCTACATCAGTTTTATTATCATAATGAGATATCATTCTTTTAATTGAATTTATTATTTCTTCTTTTTCTCTTTCTAACTTGGATAATTCAGTTAAATCATATTTGTCTGTTGTATCTAAATAAATTGCCTCTCTTTCTCTAAGAGTTTCATATAATTCATTAAGATGTTCTTTTATTGTGTTAAAAGTCTTAAGAGTATCTCTAATATTAGAGAAATCAAATACCATATCTAATTTCATTCTTATAATATTAAGTTTAAATTCATTTATCTCATTTAAAAGTCCTTCTATGTCCATAGTTCCATTCATCATCTTTTCATAAGGATAATAAACTCCTTTATTAATGATTATTTTTAAATTACATGGTGATTCCTCAGAACCACATTTAGCTATAAGTTTGTTATTTTTTGTAGAAAAAAACATATCAACCTTTCTTGAACAATTAACACATGTGTGTTTTTGTTCCTCTAAAGCCTTTCTAATTTTTTTATTCGATTTATTTGACATTTTTTCTTTAATTTTTTCTTTTTGTATATTCTTTTTAGTTTCATAATCATTCTTTATGGAATAAAATTTATCAACATATGTATCAAGAATTTCATAACCTTCTTTTAATTTTTCATATAATTTTGTGGTTTCTTCTATATCATCTTTATCCATAGTATATTATATATAAACATAATTATGTTACCATTTCGGCAAATTGGTAATCATTTGTTGTCTTTCTTTACGTCTTGTATCTTGATAATTTTTTATTTTTGACATAATATATTCTTTCTTTTGTGTTTCTTTTATTTCCATTTCATATTTTGAAAGTCTTCCTTTATATTTAAAAAAAAGGACAAATCCAATTATACAAATAAGACAAATAAATACACTAATATTAAATATTTGATTATAATATTTATTTTTTATTTCATTACATCTATTTAATGACGCATTCAAAAAATATCTAGTTCCTGGTTCAATTAATTTTGGTGGTCCTGTATTTTTATTTAAATCCATTATTTATTCTGCGATAAAAAAATGAATTAATGTATGTATTAATTAATCTATGCATTAATTAATACAGATGGTTTCATTATTAAATTCACAAAATATGTTTTTAATTATTACTTCTATTTATTTTATTGCATCAGGTAAAGGAATAAAAGAAAAAACAAGTTTTTTTATATACATATTAGTTTTATTAGCGATTATTTCGCTTTTTAATGAAGGTATAATTAGACAAGCTGGTTGCTCAAGTTCTTCTTCACAGGCAGGTTATATTATTTTAGCATTATCATTATGGATAGTTATATTTGTTGGAACAACTGTTTTAATAGAACTTTTTCCTGGATGGAAAACACCATTTTCAAATACAATTGGATACATGATAGTTAGTTTAATGGGTTCAAAAAATGTTATCGACACATTTTTTAATGAAATCATGTCTAAAGAACAAGACAGTTATAAACGTGATATATTTAATATGATATATAGAGATAGATCACTTATATTAAACGAACTAAATACATCAAATATAAAAAACTTTCTTGAAATAATGTTAGGAACAACACCATATAAAACTATCGTTAGTAGTAAACAAAGTGAATGGGATTATACGTATGAACCAAAAATATATGGAATTCGTGAACGTAGAAATGACGAATCTCTTGATGCGTATAAACAACTTATCAATAATGAAATAAATAACAACGAACCACCATCAATAGTAGTTGCTGTTAATAATATGAAAAAACTTTTAGATAGAAAAGAATCTGTAGCAAGATTTATTTGGTATATTCTTGCAGGAATTACAACAATTACTATAACAGAGTCAATATTAAAACGTCCAACATGTGAAAAATCAATAAATGAAATAAAAGTTCAAGCAAATGAATTATCTGATAAAAATAATTCTTAGTTCATTTTTAATTTTAATTTTATTTAACTATTTTAAATAAAATTAAACGATAATAACAGTATTGTGGTGTTTATAGTATAATATAATACAATACAGCCATATACGATAATATTCCTAAAACCCCTGCTATTAACCAAATAGGAAGTATTGTTTTATTTGTATTTCCAAAACCAAAATTCTTTATTGAACCATCTGGTTCAAATAGAAAAGATGGTTTTAAAGCAATAACTATGTAAAAAACAAACAAAAAGAGAATAATAGATATGTATTTAATATTTTTTCTAATATATGCCTTGTTCATATATATTTACTAAACAAAAAATTAATACTCATCATAACTTGTCATTCCGTCATCATCATCCATATGTGACATATCATTTACTTCATCCATATCATCCATAACGTATGCTTCATTATCACCAATATCATCAAATATATTATTAATATTTTCATCTTCACCACGTTCTCGTTCATAAACCATGGGATCATATTTTATCAAACCTGCCTCAAGACCTTTACCCCATTTTTCTCCTAATTTATTATTTTTAAGCTCATTTTCTATCTCTCTCTGTTCATCACTTAAAGATTCAAATTTTTCTGTAATTTTAAGTTTTTCCTTCTCTTTAAAATGAAGTATTTTTTTCATAACAAATTCATGATTATTATTTACCATGTCTTTCATACCTGATAAATGAATTATTGAATTTTTAATATATTCTGAAACCACTTTATATGTTGGTATTGTTTCTTCAATTGTATAAGAGGTTGATTTCAAATTGGTTATATAACCATCAAATATAGAAAAAATATAATATTTAAATAAACTTGTAACCGTAACATCATCAAATAAATGATATGTTATTTTATCATTTTTAATTTTTGGACTATATACGGGTGTAAGCTCAGATAAATGAAAAATATCTATATTTTTCTCTCTATTCTCTTCAAAAATGCTATTTAAATTTTCCTTTTTATGAAACATCTTCATCCAACCGTAATATATATTATTAATTTTCGTGATATCTTTCATATGAGTTAGAGACAAATTCCAATAGGAAGGTATTAATTTAATACCCTTCTTTGTTGTTTTTTCATTTATTTCGTCGTAATGTTCAATACTATTTTTTATTAAATTTGGAATAGTATGAACTAATTCATATATCATATTTTTATAAATTCTTATTTTGTTTAAATACACGTCTTCATCAAAAATAAGAGATTTATTTGTATCATAATCATGAAATTTATTTATAAATTCCATTATAGTTCTATTTTCTTTAACTGTAAAAACAGAATAATCGCGTATAAAATCTAAAATATTATTTGCATGCTTTTTTGTCTCTTCTTCCAATAAAGAAACAGCAACAAAACTTTCTTTTGTTCTTTCAGTTTTTTTCATACTCATTTCAAATCTATTTGTAAGGTCTAAAATAACTGGTCTTATTTTTGAAATATAATTATGTTCTTCTTTTAAATTAATAAATGAAGTATAAATATCAATATTATTCTGTGTAACAATCGGCGGTTCAAAACTAACTTTATTCATCTTATTTATTTTATTCATTAACACAAGAAGCATAGAATTGTTGAGAGTTTTACCAGAGTCTTTTAATACTTTCATCTTTTCTGCAATAGTTTTAACTTCAAGAAATCCATCGTTTTCTATTTCACATATATCATAAATATCGCCTTTTAATGAGAACATATTACTTGTTTTATTCCATTTACAATAGTGAATAAATGATCTATAAATAGTATCATCACTAAAATGTGTTTGAATAAAAGGGGGTATGGAAATTTGTGTACGTTTAGATGCTAATGTTTTTGATTTAAATTTCTCTTTAAAATCATAACATAATTCACTATTTGTTTTTGCCATTTCAGCATATTTAAATAGTGCGGAATCTTTTTTATTGAAATAATCAAGTATATTTGTGTTATTATATGTTTCCAAACAACATGTATTTTCTGTATAAGGTTCATCAAATTTTGTAAGAAGTAAATCAGTTTTTTTCAAATTATCATTTATAATTTTTACAAATATATGTCCTATTTCAATATTTTTTGATTTAAGTTGGTTTAAAAATACATATACATTATCTTTATTAGATGACAGCTTACTTTTCATGTCATCATAAAATGTTGATGTTAGTGTTTTTACTATCTTTACATTACTATCATATAACGATGGAAGAAATACAAACTTAGGCATATTACTAACTATCTCCATATTTTGTTCTATCATTTTTTGTTTTTCTTTAATCGCAATCTGTATATCTATGTTTGTCATAAAAAATAATTGTATGTTTTCACTCAACTTTTTTGATATTAAGGTTTCGTTCACATTTTTAATAATTTTAAACACATTACTTTTTAACTTTTCTTTTGATATTTTTGATATACAACAAGCCATATAAACAATTCCGTCATTCCCTCCGTTTTCAAAAAGAGGATACCCATCAAACGAAACTACACATCCAGGATAAGATTTATTATTACGTGTTTGAGCAAGTTGAATACCAATAAACAAAGAACTACATGTTAAAAATAGTAATTTTACTGTTTCGGTTGTATCTTTCACAGTTTTGCCAAAGTATTTTGTATATGTATTCATTGAATGATATAAAACAAATGAGTTTGTTTCGTTGTTTATATTTATTTTCATTTTCTTACTAACAAGACCAATTATATCTTCACATTTTTGTTTTATACTTGATTCACTATATTCTATTATATCTCCATCTTCTCGTTGTTCTGAATTATCAAACGCTTCAGTTTCATCATCTAATTCTTCTTGAATATGTAATGCTTCAGTATCTAATTCACTTGATACTTTTTTTTCCTTCTCTTTTATAAATTTAACACCCATATCATTATAATCTCCATCACCTGAAGACAATTCACGCAATCTTATTATTTTACCAGAATATTCATCTATTATTGTATCACCATCATCACTTATTTTTCCTTGTTCACGAATAACATCATCAAGAACAACTCTATAATTACCCATAAAATAAGCATGTGCAAGTCTATGTAAAAACATAGGCATTAATTTTGTATTTGTTTCAATACAATATCTCCAATATTTATTATTTTCATGCATTTTTTCTCTTTCTGTTGGTTCTCTTGTAAAAGTATTTGAGAATTTAAGAATCTGTTCTTGTTTTAAAACAAAATCTTGTATTCCCAATATGATTTCAAGAGCATCGAGATAAGGTGATTTATCGGGTATTTCATCCTCTTGGTATTGTGAAGCAATCATATTATAATAATTAACATATTTACGTTGTTCTAATTCAATTAATTGTTCTATACGTGTACGCTTTGATTCGAAATTCATTATACTTTCATCTAAAAATTTAATAAGCTCGCTTTTTTCCATATAAAATCTATGTTCAAATTCACCCATCATTCTTTTTACAAGTTCTTTCTTTGTTTCATTAGTAATATTATCAAGAGGACCACATTCTTCATCTTTTCTTATACATTCCTTTTTAAAATTACATACAAAACTTGCTCCATCTTGAATTATCATGGCAGCATCTTTTTTATGTTCTTGTGTTTTCTTATTATCTAAAATCCATTTTTTATTAATACGCTTATAAAACAAGTAATCTATTGGTGTATCATCATCTAAATCTTCTTGTGTATCATGAACAATAGCATAAACACCATCCTTTATCATCTTCTTTCCTTCAATAAGAGTTTCAGCATCATATTCAGCATCTTCATCATTTAAACCATTAACTTCCTGTAATTTTTCTTTAAGGAATTTTTTAAACTCACTTGGACCCATAGTTAATTGTTCATTTTTATAAACATCTAATAAATCATATATTGTATTATCGTAATTTTTATCATAATATATATCTGTATCATCGTCATTTTTTATAATTTCTGTTGAATAGTAATCTTTCGCAACAATAAGAACATCATCACAATCGTTATCTCCTTTTTTAATTTTATCTAACTTTCCAATAAAATATTCAAGAGATTCATTAATATTTTTTGTAGAATTTAAATTTAAATTTTTCTTATCAATTGTAAGATAGATTAAATTATTATATTTTGAAACCATATTAATTTTTTCATGAATCGAATGTGTATCAATTTCATTATCAAAAATAAGGTCTAATTGTTTTTCAATATCATTTTTATTTTTAACAAATTTATTTGAATTAATTTTTCTTTTATATTGACTAAATTCAATCTTTCTCTTTTCTCTATTAGCATTATAATTTTTTAACTGTTCATTAATAAACATAGAAAAATTTTCATATTGTTTAAAAGTAATATGTGATTTATTTATATTAAATACTTCAAGATGTTTAAAAAGTTCATTCAAACTAAAAATATTACTCATATTACTCTTATGTAAATGGAATATTTCCTTTATAGATGGTATTATATAGTCAAAAAATTTATCATATAATTCAGTTTTATTTAAATCCCATGAGGATGTTTCTGTATCAACAATATGATTTGTAGCTGTTTCAAAAAATCTTTTTTTGTGATCATTCGAATTTTCAAAACTTGTTACAATATTATTCACATATTTATCTTTTTTATTTCCATTTTTCATGAAAAATGATTTTATAAATGGAGTATTTGAAATATTTACTCGTTCTTTTATAGATGTAGAATGTGTATATAAACGTTCATATAAAACAGAATCTGTTGGTAATGTAACAATTGACTTTAATTGTAATAATTCACTTGGACCATATTTGTCTATTTTGGTATGTGTAAATAATTTATTTTTCATTTCAACTAATTGTTTTTTTTCCAATTGAGGTAAATAACGCTGTATTCCATATTTATATGTTCCAATATCATTTTTATTTAAAGTTGTCATTCCCATATCCGAATGATTGTCAATCATAGCATCAATAGATGAATTAACAATATTGATATCATATGTGTTTGTGTTTTCTGTATTCATGTAAGGAATTAAATAATTATGTATTTTTTGTAAGTAATCATAATAACCATTAATATCTGCTGTAGATTTAAAATTTTTAGGTGAATTAATTAAACTTGTTTCATCATAAAAATTACTATTATCAAATGTTACTACATCATTCGCATATTCAACGTCTATATTATTCTCTTCAATATAAATATATTTTCGTTGCTCTACAATAGGTATTATCCATGATATATTTCTTTCCATATTTTTAATTAACTCAATAATAGGTTTATATTTGGAATCATATTTTATAATACCATCAATATTTCCATCATTATTAAATGTAGAAAATTCTGAACGTAATTGTTTAAATCTTTGCACAATTTGATTCAAATTAGAATCAGTTTTTTTAATATCTTCATCTGCTTTCATTGTGTTAAACATATCATTTGTTTGAACATCAATACCATATCTTGTTTGTTTATCTGTAACATTATATTTTTGTGTAACTGTATCAAGAACATCACCAAACATTAGAACGCCTGATTTTTTTAATATTTCATTAATATCTAATTCTTCTTTTGTATAACTACCATCATCATCATACTCATCATATTCTATAGCATTCTCACTATAACTTTCTTCTTTTTCTTCACTCACATCTTCTTTTTCTTCACTCACATCTTCTTCTTGCACCTTTTCTTCACTAACATATTCTTCTTCTTGTTCCTTTTCTACAGAGCTAACTTCCTTTGTTTCCTCTTTTTTTACAATAATACGTTCTATATTTAAGTTTCTTGGCACACCTTGGTAAGAAAAATCTATATAAAATTTTTCATCATCTCCATCACGAGATATTTCTATCATATCTTCATCTATATTTGTAACAATACCATTTAATATATAAGGTTTTTTTCCTGAAAAATATACACTTATATAATCACCTGTTTCAATACCATTCTGTCTTACATAAGAATCATACTTAGACCTCGATAAAATATCTATAGATTGTATTGATTCGTCAGTAAATGAACCATCTTCTATAGTGAGTTCATATGTATCTTTATCATTAATAATAACAATAATTTTTTCATCAATATAATCTATAAAAAACTCATTATTGTGGTAATCTTTATTTGTAGGACTAATTATTCTAATTATATCTCCAAGTTGTAATTCAATATCTTCACCGTCCATAATATATACAAATACTAATATTTTTTATTGTTAAACTCTATTTAATATTGTATTGGAATAATAAGTAATAATAAATTATTTATAAAATTGATTTAATAATTTATTACAAGTATATCCAAAGCAAAAATGAATTATTTAACGAGTGAAATTAAATTCTCAAGTGACATATCTCTTGAAAAAATATGGAATAAAACATATGACCAAGAAAAGTATAAATTAAAATATAAAAATATTGATTATAAAGAACAAAAATATGTTATGGTTAATTATGTAAAAGAACATTTAAATGATACTAACATTCATGATTTAAAAAATATCAGGTCTCTTATATTTGATGATACAGGAAAACTTTTATGTTTTGCACCACAAAAAAGTATTAACAATAATCTTTTATCAAAATTAGAAGATATACAAAGAGAAAATGTTGTAAGAATCGAACCTCTTATTGAAGGAACTATGATTAATGTATTTTATGATAAAAGAAACGAATCGTGGGTCTGCTGCACAAAGGGAAACATAGGAGCATCTCAAAGCTTCTTTCGTGTGGGTGAAAAGGGAGTGTCATTTTTGGATATGTTTTACGAATGTTGTAAACAACAAAATATCGATATAGAACAATTGCCTCAAGATCATTGTTACTCGTTCGTAATGCAACATGTTAATAACAGACTTGTCACGTGTTTTAATACTAATAATATTATACTTATTCGTATGTATGAAATTACACACGTTGATGGTGTAAATTGTGTTAATGTAATAAACACTTATCTTGAAGATGTTGAAACAAATGATAAAGGTTTATCAAAATCCCAAAATTCATCAATTATAAAAAAAATATGTATTCACAAAAAGAGAGAAGATAATGGAGTAATGTTAAATTGTGTAAATACCTTAGAAAGCCCATTTACTTCAGTATTTAATAAACATAAAAACATAGATGATTATATTAAATCTTCTATAACTTTTGATAATAATCCTAACCAGTTTTCGATGTCACATATAGGTATAAATATTATATGTAATGAAACTGATGATAGAGAACGTTATCGTAACCAAGTTTATCAAGATATTAGACTATTGAGAGGAAACCAACCTAAATTGGAATATCATTATCTTGATTTACGCCGTCAAAATAAAATTGGTATGTTCCTAACATATTACCCTGAATACAGAAAAGAATTTACTGAATATCAAAATAAGGTTCATACATTTACAGAAAATATTTATCAGAACTATGTATCATGTTATATCAAAAAAACAAAACCGTTGATTGAATACCCCAAAGAATATAGAACACATATGTTTAATTTGCACGAAGAATATAAAAGAATACGTGTAAATGGTCAATATATTCGAATGAAGAATGTTATTGAATACTTTAATTCACTTAAAAGTGATATCATACTTTATTCACTTAACTTTTCCAAGAGACAACCAAAAGAACAAATTCAATCTATTTAATTAAACCTTTAAGATTTAAAATAACAAAAAATTATAATATTATTTTTTTTGTTATATATTTAAAATTTTAAACTACATATCCATTCATTTTTGTATATAATTCTATTAGGTCAGCAGATACATCGTTAAGAATATTATATATATCAACTGTTTCCTTTTTCTCTTTGAAGGCAAGACGAATAACACTATATTTATCATGTGGATGATTTTTTCTAAACCCACAAAATGTAACTGTTTTATCCTTTTGGAAGTATTTTGTATATATCATATATTCAATAGGTTTTCCAAGTGTGTAATCTTCGTTATCCAATATAATATCATAACTATTATCAATATCAACCTGAGCGTTTTGAATAATTACTTCATCTTTTTCAATAAGTCCAATAAATAGTTTGAATTTATTTATCATACCATTAATACCCATTTTAAGGATGGTTTTATTATCATATACACCAATACTTTCTATAGCAAAATCAAAACTATCTTTTATAAAATGACGGCACCCATCAATAGCCATAAAATTATTTTTCTGGAGACGAATATTATCAGTTGTTTCATTCTCTTGTTTTAATTTTGATTCAATCTTATCCCATATTGTTTTTGCTTTTGTTTCATCTTTTGTGTTTTGATATGTGCATGAACTTACAACATTATATGTACATCCATCTATTTTTGGATTAACTTTTGAAAATTTACATGTGAACTTTAATGACTCCCCTTTAATTGTTTCTGATATTTCAGGACGTAGTCTAACAATATCAATATAATATCCTGTTTGTTGATTTTTCGGGAATATTTTTTCAACCTCACTTCTATCAAGATATGTATCATTTAATGTATTTTTTATTTTAATGTGTTCAGTTGTAACATATTTAATAATAGAATCATCATTTGTTTCATCTACTTCTATTATATATTGATCCACCGGGAATCCATCAATGTCTGTAATATATGTAGGAAGACATGATATACGTTGTTTTAAAATTTCATTATTTAATCTTGTTGTATTTTTTTGAAATGTTGCTTGATTTTTTTCATACGGTAGTGTAACAAAACCTATACTTGGTATTTCAGATAAGACATATCTTCTAATTGAATTAGCAATACTTACATCAACATTTTTTACTGTAAAATTAAGCACACCATTCTTGTTAGTTAAATCGAAAATTTCTGGGTCCATTCTTATTATGTATAGTTATTTTTAAATTATATTGTTTCAATTTTATAAATTATATTTATAATGTAATTTTATTTAAATTAATACATTTTCTAAACTAAATATATATGGTACAAAAAAACAAAACATATAAAAATAAACTTCAAAAAAAGAAAGGAGGAAATAAAATAAAAAAAACAAAAACTAATAGAAAAACTCATAGAAAAACACAAAAAGGTGGATGGGGAGGTTTTATTTATGGAATCGCATCAGGAGCTGCTTTATACAAATGGTTTAGTTATAGAAATACTATTAATAATAATGAAAATAAATAATCAAAAATAATTTAATTATATTAAATATAGTTAATAACACTTAAAACATACAATATAATAAAATACATGAGTAATATATTATATTATAGCAATTATTGTGATAACTGTAAACAACTTTTATTAAAATTAAATAAATATACTAATAAAAATGATACACATTTTATAAATATTGATAACAGAAAAAAAGATGATGCTGGTAATATAATATTAAACCTTGAAAATGGACAATCTGTAATAATGCCCAATAACGTAACAAAAGTCCCTGCTTTATTGCTTCTTAATGAAAATTATCGTGTTATATTTGGTAATGATATCATATCTTTTTTAAATATCGAGACGTACAACAATAATCAAGTTGATACAAAGGAAAAAGTTTTTGAAAATTTACAAAATGAACCAACAACATTTGAATGGATGGCTTCATCTGGGGTTTCATCTGATTCATTTAGTTTTTTAGATACCACTGCTGATGAGTTAACAGCAAAAGGTAATGGTGGTGAGCGTCAAATGTATAATTACGCAAATATGGATTATTCATCTTCCATAAATACACCTGAAGAAAATTATACAGCAAATACTATTGGTAATGATGGAAGTTCTATGGAAAACATACAATCTCAAAGAGAAAGTGAAATAAAGGGTATTTATAATAAACAAGAACAATATTAAAGTATAATATGTTTTTCTATTAAAAACATAATATAATATATAAAATATGAACAACAATAAACAATTATATGTAAAAACGTTCTGTCAATATACAGATAAATTTATAAATTTAGCAGAAGAAGTTTTACCAGGAAATATTGATGTAAAATATGCAAAAAATGGTATATACGCTATGAAAAAAATAAATCCTAAATTATTGATAGAACATTGGTTTGTATATATTTATCTTCCATATAAAGATAAGATTGATAATGATGATATTGATTTTTTATTAAAAGGCGATTATTCATTTTTAGATTCTATAAAGGGAGGTCATAAAGGAAAGGCAGTTTTACTTAAAATACAAGAGTTAATTAGTGATGTAGATGAGTCATATATAAATAACGCGAGAGATTATACTGTTAAATTATCTAAATTATCTCTCTTATATGCATCTAATTAAATTTTATATTTTACGAAATAATCCATTTAAATATTGTTTTAATTCTATATTAAATGGATGGCAAAGAGCATATCGATGATAAAGATCAAACAACAGACACCGAAGATAATTCTGTAAAAAAGAATGACTTTGATAAGGTTATGGGTGAATTTTTAAATAATCTTTTGGATGTATTTCCTGAGATTACAAATAATATCAAAGAATGTAAAGAAAAATCAAATATTGAATTACAAGAATATTGTAAAAAAGTATATCCTGAGCGTTTTTTTGATATATTATATCAAAATAATGATATATTTAGTGATAATGATGTAAATACACATTTTTTACCAAATATTGAATTTAAAAATTTATGGAATCTTGAAGGTGTTAGTGATAATACAAAATCAACTATATGGAAATATCTTCAATTAATTACTTTTTCTATTATAACTGATATTGATAGTGAAAGTTCGTTTGGAGATACAGCTAAGTTATTCGAGGCTATAAATGAAGATAGTTTTAAAGAAAAACTTGAGGAAACCCTTGGAAATCTACAAAATGCTTTTAATGATGAATCTGGAGAACAAAAAATAAATGAAGAAGACATCCCAAATAGTGATGATTTACATAATCATATTCAAGGTATGCTTAAAGGTAAAATTGGACAACTTGCTAATGAAATTGCTGAAGAAACGGCAAAGGAATTAGAGATTGATATGGAAAATACAGAATCAGCAAATGATGTATTTTCAAAAATTATTAAAAATCCAAAAAAACTAATGGGTTTAGTCAAATCAATAGGAACAAAACTTGAAGATAAGATTAAATCAGGTGAATTAAAAGAAAGTGAATTGATGACCGAAGCAAGTGAAATGATGAAAAATATGAAAGATATGCCTGGTATGGGAAATATCGCTGAAATGATGAGTTCTATGGGTATACCAGGAATTGGTAAAAAAACAAAATTAAATATGGGTGCGATGCAATCCAAATTAGATGAAAATATACGTATGGCAAAAACAAAAGAACGTTTAAGGGAAAAAGTAGAAGCAAGAAAAAAAGAAAGATCATTACAAGAAGAAGTAAATAGATTAAAACAAGAACTTGCTTCTGTTAATACAAAAGGCATGGATGAACTTATTGCCGAAATTGAAGCAATGCCCGACGAAGGACTTAACAAACAAAATAAACAACCTAAGAAAAAAAAGAAAAAAAAGGGGAAACGTTAAATTATTTAATCGTATAAATTTTATACTTATAACATTAATAAAAAATTGTTAAATATATATATAGTATAATGAATGAAAGTATTTGGATAACCGACCCTATTATGTTATTAAAAGAATACAACGACATCAGTATATCACATGACCATTCCTTTGTTAAAAATTTAAATAATTTATCAAAAATTGTTTTATATATAACTATTGTTTTATTTGTTATCACAAGAAAATTCAATATTATTGTTTCGGGTGTTTTTTCTTTAGCAGTATTTTTATTAGTATTCTATTTAAGAAATAACAAGGAAAAAGAAGCATTTGAACTAGAAGGAGCAAATATTACAACAACAAAATTATCTAAAAAACAACTTGATGATTATCATAGTATAAAAAAGGAAAATCCTTTGGGTAATGTCCTACCAGGAGATTATAGAGAAAATCCTGAAAGAAAAAAAGCACCACCCGCATACGACAAAACTGTTTCTACAAAAATAAATGAAGTTACAAAAGATTTTCTAACAGAAAAAAACATAGGCAATAAAAAATATAAAGATAAACTATTTCGTGATTTAGGAGATAATTATAAATTTGATGAATCTATGCAACGATTTTATACAACCGCAAATAGTGAAATACCTAATAATCAAGGAGATTTTGCAAAATTTTGTTATGGTAACATGCCTTCATGTAAAGAAGGAAACGAATTTGCTTGTTCTAAAAAAGATTTAAGATACATAAATTATTAAAAATTTATTATCTATTTGAATATTATATGGCTAACGTTAGTGATTATACATTTTTAAACATGGGAAGAATTGGCATGGATAAATGTTCATTAAGTGAAACAGAAGTACAAAATGTAAAGGGTGCAGATTATACACTTACTAATCATTTTTCAAGTGATTGTAATATGACAAAACCTATGAATCTTGCTCTTTCACAACCAAATATGAATTATAAAGGTTCTAATCAAGTAGGTATGGGTGGTTGTAATATTGACCAAAATTCACAACTTCTTCTTGGAAGTCAAATTACACACGGAAGTGAAAAAATAACATTAAGTGAAAGAATGTTTAGAACTGTCCCTTATTTGGGAAAAGGAAGAGGTGATGTTGATCTTGAAAGTCAACTTTCACAAGGTGAATCTTTAATTAATAAAAAAAGTGTTAACCCTTCAAGTGAAGTAAGTTATATTAACTATAAAAACTACCCTTTAATCCCTTCTGTTGCTGAATCTTTGGCCAATCCTTCGGCTCATATTGAAGATAACGTAGATGAAAATTGGATTCGCGGTGGTCTTCCATCAAGAGACCTTGTTAGAGATAACAAAAATGCTTAAATTTAGAATTAGTAAATTAATTATTTAATAGAATAATTTACTAACTAACTATTATCTAATAATATTTATATACTATATAATGCTTGAAAATATCATAGTTATTATATTAATATTATGTGCTATATCAATCGTGTTTATTTCACATGAAAAATTATGTAAAATACCTAATATAATAGGTATTGATTACTGTATTCCTCATTGGGTATTTATTTACATTATATCTCCTGCTATTTTATTTATTGCTTATTTCTTAAAACACCAAAGTGCAGGTTTCTTTGATTTTGCAGTTAATAATTTAAGAGAAATTTCTAAAAATCATAATAAAGAATAATTTTTTTAATAAAATTAATACAATAATAAAGAAATACTATCATGTAGTGTATGAATTATAATTATAACCACATTATAACATACAATAATATAAAAGATGAAGATTTAAAAGACCACGCATATAGATTAGATTTTCTAAAATGTTTTAATTGTGAATCATATGATGATACAATTAACAAAACAATTACACATATATACGAATTTACACACAATAAAGATGGATTTGTTCATTTATACAGTTCTATGAGAGGATTATATAACATCGTAAATCATGATGAAATGTGTTTGGTGTATTTATTTAGTTATAGTTATCTGCATATTTTTCATGAAATACTTTCCAAATTTCTTGATAAACAAATTATTGACAACGAACAAATAAAAAAACTTATCAATATAATTGATAATTCATAATTCATAATTCATAATATTATATTTAATGATAAATATCAAAATAAAATATCAAAATAAAATATCAAAATAAAATAACAAAGTATAATATAACATGGCATCAACAAGAAATAAAAACTCTACAAATGACTATAAAAATGAGCAACAAGCTTATAAAGACGGAACCAAATATAATTTATATGAACACAGCCAACATGGACGACCAGAACAAACTATGTTACCTGATTTTGGATTAAATTCAACAAAAATGTGCAGATTTCAATTAAATGGAAATTCTATAAATGTCGAATCACAACTTATGGGAATAGGAATGACTAATTTAGTTGAACCAAAAAATGAAATATCAGCATCTAACATTTATATTCCACATGGTTCTATACATACATTTGATAATTATACAATTATGCCTGAACCACTTGTAATGGAAAAAGGTCAGAGACCAACCAAGTTAAATTAATTATTTTAAATATTATATTATATTATCACTTATTAATATAATGTTCACACGTTTTAATTACGACAAAGGAAGAACAATTAAACAACTCGAGGAATCAACCGGTCCCGGAAAATACGCAATGAATGTTCCAGGGAATGGAACCAATCCGTATTATATCGCCGACCCACAATTTAGACTTGAAAAATGGGGAGGTAATTTAACAACAAATTCCATGTCTGTTGATAATGATTTAAGAGGATTGACACGTAAATTAAATAGAGATAGTGTAAAAAATAATTACCATTTAATCAACCAACCACAAACATCTCTTCCACATTATCCAACTATAGAAACTATTGTTCATGAGTCAAGAACAGAAACACCAGCATGGGAAATAAGAGAAATTCCAAATACGAGAACTGATTATCTTCTCAAAGACCCACAACAAAATATAGCTATGCAATTTCAAAATAATATAAGTACACGTATTTTAGAGAAAGACTATTTCAAAATAAACGCATGCAATAATAATAATTTTTCATAAGTATTAATATATTATATTTTATATACTATAATATATAATATGGAATTAGCAATACCTATAGCCGCACTTGGAGGGTTATATTATATATCTGACAAAAGCAAAAAGAATAATAAAGAACATTTTGAAAACAATAATCAACAAAAAGACCAACTCGAATATCCTAACGAATTAATAAAAAATTATCCTGTTGTCACCGACGAAGAATTAAGAAATAATACAGTTAATACATACCCAAAATCAAACCAAAGAACTGATAAATATTTCAATAAAGGCGTTTCTTATGATTCTAAAATAAATGAAAAGGCTAAATCTAGTGATTTTAATTCATTATCTGGAAATGTTATGAATACAGAAGAATTTAAACATAATAATATGGTCCCTTTCTTTGGTTCGAAAATAAGAGGAAGAACAGCAGATTCACATGTTCATGAACAAATTTTAGATAATATGAACGGTTCAGGATCACAAACTATTGAAAAACGTGAAAACGCACCGATGTTTAAACCTGAAGATAATATTCAATATTCTCATGGGGCTCCCAATATGAATAATTTTTATCAATCACGCGTTAACCCAAGTAATAGAATGGCGAATGTAAAACCATGGAAAGAAATTCAAGTTGGTCCTGGAATTAATAAAGGGTTTTCATCAGCTGGTACAGGTGGATATAATTCAGGGCTTATGGAAAGAGAAACATATAAACCTAAAGGTGTTGACGAATTACGTGTCAAAACAAATCCTAAAACAACATTTGAACTATCAAATCATCAAGGTCCAGCAAGTTATTACAATAAAAGTTCTTCAAATACAAAATCAATCGGTAAAGTAGAAAAATACCTACCAGATACATACTACGAAAATGGTCCCGAAAGATATTTTACAACTACCGGTATAGAACAAAGACCTACCGTAAGAGGTGTTAATGATAACAAAAAATTAGAAACAATGAACAACATGGGGTTCTATAAAGGAACACACTCAACAAATGGTCCTTACAGAGAACCAGCACCACAAACATATAAAGGTTCTAATAAATGTGATGAAGAAAAACAAGGTTATCTAATTAAACAAAGAAATTTCACAGGTGACCCACGCGAAGGAGATTATGGTTTAAATAGTATTAAATTAGGTAAGACAAATCGCGACTGTAACCCACAATACACCGTTTTTAATGGAATTAAAAAAACTGTAGGAGCTCTTTTCGCACCAATTACACACATACTTAAACCATCGAAAAAGGAAGACATCGTTGAAAACTTTAGAGTATATGGTAATCCTTCCGACGCTGTTCATAGCGGATTTATTGAAGGAACATATCAATCACCCAACGTTACAAACCGTGACATGAACATTAGCAAAGAAGAATACTTTGGAAATATACAAAAACAAAAAATTAGTAGCATTAATAACACTAAACATCAAATTTCAAATCAACAAAGAGAAACCACAACTACTCCTTACAGCGGTATAGCTGGAAGCGCAGAAGCAAGCGGTCAAACATCTTATTATGCCAATTATAATCAAACAAATAATGAAACTAAAGAAGATATGGTATATTCACGAACAAACCTTGGTAACGCAGCTCAATTTAATAATTCTATTAATATGTCAATATCTAAACAAGACTCTCTCGAAAGCTCACGCGAATTTATCCCATCTGGAGCACCGCAAATGTTACCACCTTCTACAAACCATATTGGAACAACAAGTATTACACATGATATGAATGACACACAAACAAATGATAGAATGCAGCCTGATATACTTGATGCGTTCAAAAAGAATCCATACACTCATTCACTTCATTCAAATTAATAACTTAAAATAATAATTTAATATATAATTGTGTTTAAAAGAATGCAATTATATATAATAAATAAACATGACAAGTACAGAACACAATATACATAAAAATATTACATTAAAAATGGATAATTATATTAAAAATAATAACATACCTAATATCATATTTCATGGACCAACCGGTTCAGGAAAAAAATTTATCATAAATAACACAATAGAAAAATTATACGAAAAATCAAATCTACATTATTTTGTAATGTATGTAAATTGTGCACACGGTAAAGGTATAAAATTTATTCGAGAAGAACTTAAACATTTCTCAAAAACAAATATACTAAATACTAATAATGTTAACTTTAAGACAGTTGTCCTTGTTAATGCTGATAAACTTACAATTGACGCACAATCAGCATTAAGGAGATGTATCGAATTATTTAGTCATACAACAAGATTTTTCATTTCTGTTGAAAATATAAATAAACTTTTAAAACCTATATTATCAAGATTTTGTGACATATATGTAGCACGACCAAAATTAAAAGGATTACAAATAAGTCTATACAAAAATAATATTAAGACAAACGGTCCATTTTTTAAAAATATATCAAAAAATATTTTAAAATTAAAAAATTGTATATATTCTTTTAATAAAGATAATGACGATATAGTAGAATATTCATTAATTCTATATGAAAAAGGATTTTCTGCTGAAAATATTGTTTCTTGTATAAAAACATATAATTTTGAAAATATACCACAAGAAAACGTCGATGAACTTATTTTTATTTTTTATAAAATAAAAAGAGAATTTAGAAATGAAAAAACACTAATTTTATTTATTATGAATTTCCTATTTTTTCGTAGTAATACGGAATTAGAAAATATTGCCTTTAATTAAATGGACGACTTTACAATCTCATCCTTACAAGAATCTAAAAATGAATGGTGTGCAAGACTCATTAACATTCTAACACCTCTAATTGTGGAAGGTTTTAAATCGATATACAACGAATCATTAAAATTATGTAGTGACAACGGCGAAAACGACAAAATTCTAATGACCTTTCAAAATTTAATTACACGTGTTCCAAAATGGAACTCAACAATTATAAAGGAAGAATGTGAAAGAATAATAAGTAGAAGTAACTGTAATTATATCGAAGATTTAATATCATGTGTTCATGTAATACAACTCAAAGTTCTTACATGTGTTCGTGTGGGAAATAAACAAAAAAAAATAGATATAAATATACCAAAATTCGAAGATTTTATACATAATTGTTATGTTCATTCAGCAAGAAAGATATACTCCAACGTATATTTATTTGATACAAATATACACTCTTTACAAATTCAAAAACATAAACGTGAAACAGAAACTATCGTTCAAGAATGCATTCTAAACGCAATAAGAGATAGCCTGCCTATCGAAGATATTTTAAGAAATTATATGGATGAAACTACCGAAGAAGATGTAACTGAAACTATCGAGGAAGAAAAAATTGAAAGTAACGAACCTGACGTTCATGTTAAAGATGATTTAAAAGACATTAAAAATGAAGTAAAACATGATATAGACAACTCTATTAATCTCGAAACAAGTGAAATTATAAATACTGATTCAAATACAAACAGTGAAGAAAAAACAATTTCGAGTGAAAATACTAATGGTTCTATATCATTCAATAATAACGATGAAGTTTTAACAGAAAATGACAATAAAACTTTAGTAAATGTTCCAAAAACGGTTGAACACCTTGAAAAAATTCAAAATGAACGTGCCGAAGTTGACGATGATTATGACGATGATGATTATGATGAAATACCAAAACTAAGAATAGGAACCGATAATATTAGTTTAGACGACCTTGATGTTCATGATGTATCAAATAAAGTAAAAATTGAACCAGATGTTCTTTTAGATGAAGTTGAAATATTATCTTAATGCGTATTATTTATAAAACCCTTTTGGAAAATTAATATAAGATGGAAATGAAATTTACTATTTCCTTGTCAATTGCTATCGTTTATGTTTTATTTAAAATTGTAGAAATGAAAATAATTGATAGCAAAAAAAAACCGCTTAAACCAATATTTAAAGATTCTATTATTGTTTTCATGTCATGCTTATTTGGTCTATTTGTTATGGATCAAGTAAATATATCACCAAAAGATGATATAACAACTTCATCGAATGTATTTGTTGATAATCCAGACTTCTAACTATATACACATAAATAATTATTCTTACAATAAAAAGAATAATTATTTGTTATTGTTTGTTATTGTATTTAATTATAAACTATCTAATTTTTTTTTCTAATTGTTACATTTTTATGGGGTAAATCATCACGCACTTGTGACATATCTCTTATTAAAACGTGTGGTGGCGATGGCGCACCCAGGCGTGGGAAATAACCGTCTATATTAGGAATATCTTTACTATCTTCATCCATTTGTATTTGACCTCCTGTACATTTTGTTTCAAGACGTGAAAGAGGGTGATTACCAAAAGCATGGAATGGCATTTTAGATCTACCAGCATTAGGTTCGTCGCCAATAACATTTATCATATTTGATAACATTATCTTTTGACTCGTAAAGTGAAGATTTTTAAACCAAATAAATACATCACCAGGAGAATTTAAATTCATATTGTCTCGACAAAGCATACGTTGAACATCATCAGGCACATAATTATTCAATAATATCTCTTCACTATATTCGTCATTTATCATTTCAGGATTATCAACTTCCATATTCATCTTTATTTAATTGTTAATAATTATACAATATAAATCAATTTTGCATTATCTCTATTATTTTATCAATATTAATTACTATACATTTTTCACCAAGACCATCTATTTCTTCATTATCTACAACATATTGAGAAAATATTTCTCTTTTTAATTGTAATTCCGGTGTATGATTGTGAACTGTTCTTGCTATCATCTTATATAACTTAAAATCAGGATAACGTTCTTCACCAGACGATTTATATAATATATTTTTACCTTTATCATCCTTACACCACTCTACTATCAAATTAATAATTGGATTGTTATTAACTTGCTCATCAAGTTCATCTATATCGTCTATTAAAAAATCAAACATGGAACATCCTAATCTACATAAATCAAAACTCATATTAGGCTCGATCTTTTTCTTTTCCGGATTATAAAAAGGTTCTGTATTATATTGTGTATAAGCATCTTCTCCTTTATCATAACTATTACTACAAAATAACATAGTATCATTTGTATATATTGCTCTACCAAAATCTATGATCTTAAATATTTTTCCATATGTCGGAACTCTATAATTTTTTCCAGCATATTTATAATAAATATACGGTTGATCAGTATCAATATACATAATATTATTTGTATGAAGATCGTTATGGGTAAACTTATATATCTTTTGATATGTTAATAATATCATTATTATTTGTAATAATGAACTTATCCACTGATCTTCTGTTAAAGAATTTTGTGTTATATAATGATCATATGTGTGAGAACAATTTTCCATACAAATTAACATGACCGGAAACTTCTTAATATGTAAATATATATTATCTGGCTCACTATCATCATCATCATCATCATCATCGTCATCATCATCGTCATCATCATCATCGTCGTCATCATCATCGTCGTCATCATCATCATCATCGTCACTTCCGTCAGTTGTTACAGATGAACATGACGAATTATCATCACAACTATCTTCTTCGTCGCTGCTATTATTTTCATCTATATTGATTTTTTCATCAGTAAATTTAATTTCAAATAATTCCATATCTCCTAAATCATTTAACATTACAGGTGAAGATTTTTTCTTTTCTTCTCTTGGTGTTAAGAATACAGTCTTAATCTCTTCTTTTCCACTAATATCTAATGTTTCTTCTTCTAATTTTTCAATATTAACTGCTTCATCGATTTTAAGTCTATCTTTAAATTTACTTGTGCTTGATTTTCCCAATATGTTGTTGTCATCATAATTAACAACATCAAAATTAACACCAACGTTTTTCATGAAATAACCAGAAGAACACATAAATTCAAAATCATCCGAAACATTTATCTTATAATTATTCTGTATACCTAAATGTGTTCCAAAAAAATCAACACCATGAACAAACCCCATACCTCTTAACTTACTTGTTATATATGTGAAATAACAATCAACATATGCTGAATTATTTACGTCTAAAATCTTATCAAATACTTTATCTGTGTTATCAGTATTTGGAAGAATAAAAATATCCTTTTCTAAATCTTCATATTTTCCTGTTGAATATTTTATAGGATCTACTAAAGGTGAAAACTTAAAAAATACATCTTCTATTTTTGTTTCTTTAGTAGTTGTATTATAAATTTTTGCTTTAAATTTGTTAAATGAATTATCGTGTTTTGATTCTACAGATATTAGCTTTTTATTTAAAGGTGGTGAAAATGTATCTATATTTTCTTTTGTTATATCGGCGAACCTATTATATATAGGAACATATCTCTGGAATTTTTCTAAGTAAAGTAAATTCTCATCCTTAAATCCTTTATTTGCAGCATTATTCCACATCTAGGTTAAATATAAATATTTATTTCATCCTTTAAACTAATTAAATGATTTAAGGTTTGCGTTATTTAATAATTATTTTAATACAGAATTTTTGTATGACTCTTGAATTAAAAAAATTTGATATGAAAAATATTACATTCAAACCCGATGAAAATAAAGGTCCAGTAGTAGTTCTTATTGGACGACGTGATACAGGTAAGAGTTTCCTTGTAAGAGACCTTCTATACTACAAAAAAGATATACCTATAGGAACCGTCATATCAGGAACTGAGGAAGGTAACGGATTCTACGGAAAACATGTTCCAAAACTATTTATACATAATGAATACAATACAGCAATTATAGAAAATGTTCTTAAAAGACAGAAACAAGTTTTAAAACAAATAAAAAAAGATACTGAAACATTTAAACGTTCAACTATAGACCCAAGAACTTTTGTTATTCTTGATGATTGTCTATACGATAACAGCTGGACAAAGGATAAAATGATGAGACTATTATTCATGAATGGAAGACACTGGAAAGTTATGCTCATTATTACAATGCAATATCCTCTCGGTGTTCCACCAAATCTTAGAACTAATATCGATTATGTATTCATATTAAGAGAACCTTATATAGCAAATAGAAAACGAATATACGAAAATTATGCTGGTATGTTTCCCACATTTGAGTCTTTTTGTCAAGTTATGGATCAGTGCACAGAAAACTATGAATGTCTCGTAATAAATAATAATTCGAAATCAAATAAATTACACGACCAAATATTTTGGTACAAAGCAGACTCACATGGTGATTTTAAAATGGGTTCCAAAGAATTCTGGGATTTATCAAAAAGTATTGGTTCTGATGACGAAGACGAATCTTATGACCCTAACGCAGCACGTAAAAAAAGCGGACCACGTATAAACGTTAAAAAATCAAAATGGTAAATTAATATTATTTATATATACATTCTTCTTTATTTGACATACTCAATAAATCAGTTGATGATGTTTTATATACACAAGGAAAATAGCATGTATCAACGCCTTTAAAGAAACAATAAAGAATATTGTTGAATAATCAAATGAATTAGTAAAATAACAAATATCAGTATAATAAAACTATTTTTTTATAGAAAATGATGTTCCACATCCACATTTAGCACCTGCATTAGGATTATCAAAATGAAAAGTCTCACCCATAATATCCTTTTTCCATCCTATTTTTGTACCAAGCAAATGCATAATACTACTATTACAAACAATTATATCAAAATTATCACAATTAACAACTTCATCCAGTTTTTCTGGTTCATCATACATAGGTTCAAGTTTGTAATTAAAACCATTACAACCTCCTCCCTTTACATAAAACAGTATTTTTTTAGTATTATTTTCTTTTGCTATTTTTTCTAACCTATTTATAGCTGCTGAAGAAACCTTTACTATATTCAATATTTTTTTTATACCTGTCATTTATATAAATATAGATATCTATATTTACATATATTTATTAATAATTATTACATTATTTACTATCTTCCAAAACATGTGAATCTAAAAATTCTCCCCATGAAGTTTTCGTACCACCATCATAATAAAACGCATATCCTGAATTAATCAACCATTCATCAATATGACATTTTCCATCATCACAAATTATCTTTACAAGCAACCTGCCATATTTATCCAAATCACCACATTCAATTATTACTACTTTATTCAAAATTTTCTCTCTTAATTCATCTCTTACCATATATCCTTTTTCTTTTTCAAGCTTATGACGTGTACGAATTTCAGGTGTATCTACACCTGTAAGCCTACAATTCCATTTATATAAAACACCATTCAAAGGAAATATAACCTTTATTGTATCACCATCATATACTGAAACAACTTTAGCCTCAATAGTCTTTCCATTGACACAATCAGAAAATTTTGGAGCATCAGTAACTGTTTCCCAATTCATATAAACATTCATATATCATTAATTTTAAGTTATTATTTTATACAATTTATTTAAAGACCAATTACAATAATATTTATGATTTCAAGAATTCTTAGAACAAAAAATTATTATAATATAAGTATCATGTATTTATTCATATTAGTTGCCGGATTTTATTTTCTTTTCTTAATTTTTAGATACATAATCTCAGTATTTAAATCTATTTTTTTTCAAACTTCTATAGAAGAAGAATTAAATAATAATTTTGGTGATTTTCCATGGACCACTTACAAAAAAATAATATCACCGATAAAACGAACCATTACAATCGATACTTCAAACGAAATCGAAGAATTTATATCACCCAATAATATAGAAATTATTTATTGATTTCATATTTTCAAAATTGAAACTAATAATTATTATAATTAATATCATAATTATATATAAAAATGGGAATCTGTTGGAGCTTACTACATCCTCATACTAGACATGGTATGGAGATAGCACATAGTATTTGTTCAATCATGAAAGACCATCATCTATCCAAAATTAACCAGTTCGAATATAATTCTTGGCATCCTACACTTGAACAGAGTCATATACAACAAATAGCTTTGAAAATTACAAAATCTACAAAATTATCAAAAATAAAAATATACAATATAACGGGATTTAAAGAAGACTATATTGCTTACCAAATAGCTTATTATTTAAGTAAATGTATATTCAACTCTTATGTTGAAGATTTTAACATAAAAGATGATCTTCCTATAGATGAGATTTTCATAGATAGGGGATCTTTTGAACTTCCTGGAGATTCTAATGATAAATTTATTAATAATATGAAAAACTTGCCAGATAATAAAACTCTGGATATAAAAACAACTGATATAATTACCAAAGAAATGCTAAGATTGAAATTTAGAATGCTTGCTACTAATGTTATTCAAAAAATAGACATTGGTGTCATATATATCTCTTGTTTTGAAAACTATCGTATGTTATTAAACATTCATCATAATGAAATAAATGAAGCAAAAAAAAGTTTCTTACAACCACCAATTGTAATTGACCGTTTTTCAACTTTTATAAATCAAAATAATGATGACGAAACAAGAAATGTATCATCTATAGTTCCAACTGATTCCAAAAATAATGACGAAATATAATAACTTATTTAAATTTAATATATAATTAATATTTTAAATTTAATCATTTTTTATTTTTTTTTACCTTTTTATTTTTTTTTACACTGTGTTTTCTATTATTTCGGGGAATCCGTTTTATCTTCTTCTGTGTTCCTTTCTTATTCTTTTTACCCTTTTTATTCATTAATTTTCTATCAACCTTCATTCCTTTGAGAATATAAGCAATACGATTCATGTCTTTAATAAGATCATTTAAAGCTGTTTTCTTTACTTTTTTACCACCAATAAATTCTGTATTTTCAACATTTGATATACTTTCATTAATTGTTTCAGGACTTAACGAACTTTCATCACTTGTATACGCATAGTCCGACGGAACATCAAGATCTGATAAATGCAAAGAATTATCAGGAGATACATCAAGGTCTGATAAATGCAAAGAACCATTTAAGGATTGTCCCAAAGATTGTGATACATTATTTGCTGTTTCATTTAAAGACATAGATAAACCCACAGAAGCATTTAAAAAATTTTGTATATTTTCATCGTTATTAATTTCCGTATGTGAAATAGGAGAAATACTGTTATCAAAAAGATTGTTATTGTTATTAACAGGATTATTATTGTTATTTAAAAGGTCGTTATTAAAAGGGTAATTATTAAAAGTTGTTATTACCTCACTAAAACTATTACTATCATCTTGTTGCGTCGTATCGTCACCGTTCATATATATTATCCCCATATTTTATCATATGAAAAACGTAAAAAATTATTTGACCATTTACCATTTTTTTTCTTTTCTTCAAAAAGTTTTTGGTTTTTTCGTGTATCACGTTTCATAATACATTCTCCCTCGTCCTTATAATCCAAATATATATGCCTACATTCATGTTTCTTAATTACTCCTTGGGCACGCCACCAGAATGTTGGATCTGTATAACCATAATTCCCAACAAAATCTTCATCACATCCACCAACATCCCAATAATCTTTTACACGAATAAGACATACCGCTGGATGTAACTGACCATGTTTTTTATGCGTTGGATTATCAATAACACGTCTATTAAATGTAAAAGCCTTACTTTTTCCACTATGCGTTTCGGCAACTCCAATCATTTGTTGCGCTGATTCATTACTAATAAAAGTATCCATATCAAGTATTACCATATATTCACTTTTACACTCTGTTGAACCTAAATTTCTAACTCCAGAAATATTACAAAACATGTCTTCATTCACTCTGAAAATATAAATATCTATACTTTTTAATTCATCTTTAAGTCCAGCATCTTCAATAACCGAAATAGCATCCTTTTTACTACAATCATCTAATATAAAAAAACTTAACCTTCTCTTAACCTCATCTCCATATTTTAACCACCATCTCAATTGTTCTACCATAACATCAGGTTGGTTATAATATGATAAACAAATAGTTATTATCTTCTCATTATCTTCTTTATTCATTATTATATTGTTGAATCATTAAACCTTTAAATAATGACAAAATTAAATAATTATCAAAATTGATTTATAATTTTATTTATATAATAACATATCAAACTATCATGGACCTTGTTCAATCTAAACTTACACGATCCGAATGGAATTCTATTGAGGTTTCTGTTCCAGAACCAGAACGCCGTATAATAAAAATGATTATTGACGGATATTCTAATCCAGATATTATTCAAAATGATAATACTACATTATCTTCATTTCTAAAAATAAAACCCGATAGTGAATCTATTGAATATCATTTATTTAAGACTTATTTTGAAAAAGATATTATAAAAATTATCAAAAAATATTCATTATCTTATGATATTCCTTCGTTATCAAAAAAAATGATTCGTATAAATACACCAGACATGATACGTCTAAATCAAAATACATACGAATCTATTTCATGTCATCGTGACCTTATAATTGAATATATATACATAAAAACTATAGAAAAATTTTATAAACATCGTGAGTCAAAAAATAAAACAAGATGGATGTTATATTATTATACAATTTACAATATGAGAAAATCAACCACTCGTTTAAATACATTTATTATGAATTTTATTGATTTTGTTATCGAATCAAATCGTAACATTATATCTATACCACAACTTATACAAAAATTTAATAGTTATATTGAGAAAAATGAAATGATATATAAACACGCCGACAGAACATTATATACTCATCAAAAAGATATATTTAAAATATTCAACAGAACAGATACTAATGATGTAAGCGAAGAAATACCTAAGCTTGTTCTTTATATAGCACCTACAAGCACAGGAAAAACATTAACTCCTATTGGTCTATCTGAAAAATATAGGGTTATATTTGTTTGTGCAGCTCGACACGTTGGTATTAATCTTGCCAAGTCCGCTATTAGTTCTGGAAAAAAAGTTGCTTTTGGATTTGGTTGTGAAAGTGCTGCTGATATACGATTACATTATTTCGCAGCAAGTGAATATGTTAAACGAGATGATGGAACCGTAATAAAATATAGAGATGGAAATAAAAAAGTTGATAATTCGATTGGTGATAAAGTTGAAATTATGATATGTGACATTCAATCATACAAATATGCTATGTATTATATCCGTTCATTTAATAAAAATTATCCTATTATTACTTTTTGGGATGAACCAACTATCACTATGGATTATAAATCGCATCCATGTCATGAAATTATTGAAAGCAATTGGAGTGAAAATATTATTCCCAATATTGTTCTTTCATCAGCAACATTACCTAAAGAGCATGAAATAAATCAAACAATTATGAGTTTCCGCATGAAATTTGGTGAAAACGCACAAGTATCAAGCATAGTTAGTCATGATTGTAAAAAAACAATTCCATTATTCAATACATCGGGTTTTGTAGTTGTTCCACATATGTTATATGAAAACTATTGGGATATGATAAAATGTATTGACCATATACGCAATAATCTTACATTACTTCGTTATTTTGACCTTGATAAAATATCTGAATTTGTAATATACGCAAACGAAAAAAATATATTTACAGATGATAGACTCAAAATACATAACGTATTTACAAATCTTGACAACGTAAATGTTCAAAATATTAAATTATATTATATAGACATACTTGAAAATATATGCGATGATATGTGGACAGATATTTATAGTCATTTTATATACAAATCGAAACCTTATTTACCTAATGGAGGTGTTCTTGTTACAAGTGACCACGCAGCACTACTTACAGAAGGACCTACAATATTCATAACTGAAGAACCAGAGAAAATAGCTAAATTCTATCTAAACCAATCAAAAATACCAAAGGAATATTTAGATAATATAAATAGATGTATTGATTTCAATAACACAATTAACCTTAAAATAAGTGACCTTGAAAAAAGTCTTGAGGATAAAATGAAAAAATATGAAGGTATGGAAAATAAATTATCTAATATTGAAACACGTGTTGATCCTGAAGTAAGAGAGCTTATGAAGAAAATCGATATTTATAGAAGCTCTATAAAAGCTGTTAAATTACCAGATACGTATATACCAAATTCACGAGCACATGTTGAACGATTTCATGAAGTTGGAAAACTTACTGCTGAACCATTTCGTTCAAGGATAGGTGAAGATGATGTCGAACGAATAATGGCTATAAATGGTGTTGATGATATATGGAAAGTATTGCTTATTATGGGTGTAGGTCTATTTTCACAAACAAATAATATCGCTTATACTGAGATTGTTAAAGAACTCGCAGAAAAACAAAATCTATATCTTATCATAGCAAAGGGTGATTATATATACGGAACTAACTACCAATTCTGTCACGGGTTCTTAAGTAAAGATCTTACAAATATGACACAGGAAAAAATTATACAAGCAATTGGACGAATAGGTAGAAGTGATGTTCAGAAACGATATAGTGTTAGGTTTCGCAATAATGATATGATACATCGTCTTCTTAACGAAGAACCCGATAAAATAGAAGTTCAAAACATGAACAGATTATTCTGTTAAAATGATTATCATATTACTTATTTATCTTATACATCTTATATTACCAAAACGTTGAAAATAAAATTTATTAAAACTTGGAATTTCTTGAAGTTCATTAGGACAATACATATATGAATCTATTAACGTTTCAACCATAAGATTATTCCAAGATATTTTTACATTAAGTTCATCTATTACATCACACCATAATCTTTTATATCTTCCATCATAATCATATATTACATCCAAAACACAATTGGGTAAGTTATTCATAATATATACAATTTATTTTTTCATTTGTATATATTATTTTTTCATAATTACTTCTTTTCTTTCAACTTATCTCTATCAAGAACAACCGCCTTCGCAACATTTTTTATAACCTGTTTTACCTTCTTTTCTTCATCGTCTGGAGATACACTTGTTATCATATTCATATATTTTGCATGTTCGGGTGTATCAACTTTACTATAATTAGGATTAGCACTCACCCATTCACCCAACAACTTTGAATTACTAAAACTTAATTTGTTAACAGCACGACTCATTTTGTGATGACTTGAATCTTCTTTTTCCCATGCATCGTTATCTTTAACATATAAAACATCTCGTTTGGAATCTGTACAATGTATAGGACGATCTGTTACTTCCATTTGATTTAATCCTTCTATGAAAAGATTACTTAATGAATCAACATAACCAATTTCAGCATTCCTTTCAAGGTCTGATAGCTGAAGCTTAATCGATTTAACAAAATCCATTAGATTAATAGCATCCTTACAATTTTCATTAAGAAATACATTTATACTTACATTATTATTCGTCGTATTGTTATTATTATTCCCAATCATAGGAATTATATCATTAAGTTTATCCTGTTGTTGAGATACAACATTTATTAATTTACTATTTTGTTCCTGAGTTGCTGATAACTTTTTTTCTGTGTCGGCAATTTTATCTTCAGCATCACATACCATAGTGCGTGATTCTATTAACTTTTTTACTAAGTTGTCATATTTTTCATGTGAAACCATACCAGAAGGTATAGTTTTTTTCTTCTTTTTATCTAATGAATCACATTCTGTTTCAGAACCTGAACTTGATCCTGAACTTGTATTTGATTCTGAACCTGAACCTGAACCTGAATTTGAATGTGTACATGAATTTGAACCTGAAGAATTTTCATCAAATTTTTTATCCGTATTGTATTTTTTATTAAAAACATCAATAAACTCTTTTTTGTTATTTTTTATTTGTATTTCTTTTAATTCTATATATTCTTGACAACCCTTTTTGTGACGACTTAATGATTGACCATTCTTATATGAAATTCCACATACACATATATATTTATAATCATCATGAGAATTTGTATTACTCTTGATTACATGTTTTGGTGTTTTTATATGACGATTATAATTTGAAAGATTATCTGTCCCGTATTTACAAATATGACATACATATTCATATTTAGAATAGGGGTTATTTTCAATAAATTTTGACTTTTTTGTTATATGTTTTTTTGTTCGTTCATGTTTTTTATAATCTGTTAAACTTTGTGTAGTATAATTACATAATTCACAATTATAAGTTTTTTTTATAAATTCCATATGTTTACTATACATTATTATTTATATCATTTTACGTATTAGAGATTTATATGTCTCAACGATTTTATAACCATAGTTTTTTGGGAGATTTTTTTTCTTAATATAAGAGATTTTTAAGGAGGGTAGAGATTTTTTTTATATTTGAGACATATTTTTCTATATATGTGATGATAGTATGGTGAGGACAACAAGAGATTTTTTTTATCGTTTTTTTCATTTTTTAATGTTTTCTATTTTTTTTTGATAATCACAAGTTGAACATAAATAGTCGTTTATTCGTTTTTTTGTAACATTTTTAACTATCAGTCATAAAACTATTTTTTATATTAATTTTATGATAAGAATTGTTATCTAAAATAATCATATTTTTAAAGTAGTCGTTTTCTCTTTTTTTAGAGATTTTCTCCATTTTTTTGGGACTTTTTTGGATATTTTGCAAGTCGTTTTTTGTTAAACATAATTTTATAGTCTTATTTTTTTAAAAATAATAAATATTTTGTTATTTAAAACAATAATAAATAAATGTGAATTTTAATATAGTCGTTTTTTATTTAAGAAAATCTCTTTTTTATTAACAATGCACATTTCGACTATCAATTTTTTGGAGATCTTAAATTTTTACTGTTGGTAACAACACCTTTTTTTGAAAACTAAAATTAGACCATTATGCTAACAACCGTCTAGGGGACATTTTTTACTTCCAAAAGTACACCAGTATTTCTGATTTGGACATTTTAAAATGTCCTTTTCAGAATATGATGCTCGACTTTTAAAAAAATTTTGTACCCCCCTTTTTCTTTCATATTGGGTTTTGTATATTAAGTATTATTTTTAAAATAACATAACCTGTTGGATTTGTAATAATTTCTGTTGAAATTTATGGTTTGACAAAAAAAGTGGATTTCCCACGAAATCCCATATAAATTTATTAAGTATGCGTCTTTAAAAACATTATTTAATATTTTATAAAATATGTACAAATTTATTACAACCGTTTTAACAACCAGTATGGTTGGTGGAACTATTTTTTATTTTATGGGAAAAATAAAAGACATAGAAAATCAAGATAATCATACATATATGTATGTCAACCCGATTGTTAATGCTGTTCCTGGATTCGTTTTGGGTGGATATACAGGGTTTATATTGTATTCTTTTTCAAAAACAGGTATTCCAGAATTAAAAACAATTTATATGTGAATAAATGACTTTTCTAGCATTCTAGCAAAGAAATAGAATTTGGGTTGATATACATTCGAACATTTTTGTCCCATCCAATTTTTCAAATTTATATTGATGTTTTTTAACAATATTTACTAGAACGCTAGAAAATACAATTAATCATGTAAATAATAATAGTTTTTTAATAAACCTATTATTATTAATAAAATATATAGACATCTACACAGGATTTAAAAATCATCATTCATATCAAATATATCCTCTCTTTTTGTCTTATCGGCAAGCGCATACTCTGATACACGTTTCTCGAAAAAATTTGTTTTAGATTCAACAGATATAAGCTCCATAAAATCAAACGGATTACTTGACTGATATATTTTATCAAAACCAAGTTGTACACAAAGACGATCAGCAATAAACTCTATATATTGTTTCATTAAATCAGCATTCATACCAATAAGTCTACACGGAAGTGCCTCTGTAATAAAGGTCTTCTCTATCTCAACAGCCTCTTTGATAATATCGTAAACCTTGTTCTTATTGCATTTACGAATAAGCTTATTGTGAAGAAGTACAGCAAACTCCGTATGAAGTGCTTCATCTCGTGAAATAAGCTCATTTGAAAAAGTAAGTCCAGGCATAAGCCCACGCTTTTTAAGCCAAAATATACTACAGAAAGATCCTGAAAAGAATATACCTTCAACACAAGCAAATGCTACAAGACGAGTAGCAAAACTACTACGGTTATCTCCTATCCATTTTTTAGCCCAATCTGCTTTCTTTTTAATACAATCAAAATTTTCAAGAGCGTTGAATAATTTATGTTTATGTTCTCTATCTGTTATATATGTTTCTATAAGTTGACTATACATTTGACTGTGGATATTCTCCATGGCAATCTGAAAACCATAAAATGCACGGGCCTCCGCAAGCTGAACTTCATTCATGAAGCGAGCACCAAGGTTTTCTAAAACAATACCGTCACTGGCAGCAAAAAAAGCAAGAATCATAGATACAAAATGTCTTTCGTCACCATTTAATGTCTCCCAATGAGTAATATCTTTTGAAAGGTCAACTTCTTCGGCTCTCCAAAAACAATCCACCTGTTTTTTATACATATCCCACACTTCTTGGTCTTTAATTGGAAACATTACATAGCGACTATCGTCTTCTGTTAACAAAGGTTCTGGAACATTCTTTGCCATCCTAAAATATATATTGATTAGATTTTATATATTTTAAAGAAAACAATAAGGATCCATAAGTTTTTTAATATCTACACATTATATCATGGAAATAGACGATAAATTTTTATTGCGGGCAGAAAAGTGTGCCCAACAGAATCATATGATACGAGATTTGGAGAGCTTCAACGATGTTGATAATTCTGGAACAAAAGGAAAGGCATTTACCGTTCGTGTATCAAACGATGAAATAAAGGAGTGCGCAGAGTTTGGTATAGATAAAAAACGAAAACAAGAAGAAATGTTAATGGAAGCACTTATTGGTTTAATGGATATGGAAAGAGAATATGATATAGAAACAGGTGCCGAACCATCTTTTTTACCAAAAAAGGTTCCTATAAAATATGATACCGCTGATATTATGTCATTTATGGAGACTTTAGACCCTCTTGGATATGATGCACGTGGAGATAAACTACCTATAAAAGTTAAATTTTTAACTCCTAATAAGGCAAAGAAAATTAAAGTAGATGAATGTGTTGGTAAGGAATGTAATGAACCTACTGATGAATTAGAAGAGTTAGATGAAGAAGGTCTTGATAAAGCACTTGAAAAGAAAGATGACGACAACGTAGAAGGTGGATTAGACGAGTTGGACGAAGATGAACATGAAATAGTTAAAACTGAAGATGATGTTGTTCAAGAAGAACCTGTTGATGAGGTTGATGAGGTTGATGCTGTTGTTGAAGAAGAACCTGTTGATGAGGTTGATACTGTTGTTCAAGAAGAACCTATTGATGAGGTTGATGCTGTTGTTGAAGAAGAACCTGTTGGTGAAGAAAAAGATGAAAAGGATGATACACCTACTATACCTAACATTATTACTCAACCCAAAACCATTCAGAACCCAGTTGGAGCACCTGTAGTGGTTGCCCCACAAAGTGCTCTTACAGCAAACGTCGGTGAGGCTGAAACAGTCGAACTTAATCAAGATTCAAGAACACAAGCAAATGTTGATGGTCGTATGCAGACAAATGTTGATGGTCGTGTTCAAACAAATGTTGATTCAAGTGTTGAACAACGTGACGAACGAAAAATGGAAAATGTAGGAAATGTAACACAAACTGATCAACGAACACAAAATATTGATTCTCGAACTATGAATGTTACAAATGTTCAAGAAGATAAAAGAGTTGAGGATGTGGAACAGAGAGTTGATGGAATTGAGAGGGATTTAGAAAGATTAGACGATAAAGAATCTGTAAAACAAGAAGGAGTTGAAAGACCTGTTGAAGAAGTTGAACAACCAGTTGAATCAGTTGAACAACCTATTGAATCAGTTGAACAACCCGTTGAATCACCTCAACAACCAGATGAACAATCAGTTGAACAACCAATTGAATCAGTTGAAAAATCAGGAGAACAACCTCAACTAGAAGTTATCCAACAACCTTCTCAAGAACAACCTCAAACAGAAGTTATCCAACAACCTAATCAAGAACAACCTCAACCAGAAGTTAACCAACAACCTTCTCAAGAACAACCTCAAACAGAAGTTATCCAACAACCTAATCAAGAACAACCTCAACCAGAAGTTATCCAACAACCTACTCAACAATCTAGTCAACAACCTTCTCAAGAATTACCAAGAGATAAACCTCTTGAAACTCATACTGTTCCACCAATTAATTTTACGCAAAATATACAATCTCAACCTTTTGCTGAACCTAAAGTTAAAAATCAACAAATTCCTGGTGTAATTCAACAGATACCACAAATTCCACAGATTCCTACGAATATGGATATGACAATTACTCGTTCAGAAGATCAGGGAGGACCAAGTAAGGACGCACTTAAAAGTAAGATTGACGAAGGAAATAAAGATATAGAAAAACTTAGAAAAGAATTAAGTGAAATGAAAAAACTTACTCAAGTAAATCCTGGTGAGCTTAAAGAAAAACAAAAACAACTGGATGAAGCGATTATAAATGAACGAAGAATGGAACAAGGTTTGGAAGAGCTTGGCACGAAAAAAATAAAACCTTTACAACATGAGATTGACAAATTAAAAGCAGCAAATAAAGAATTAGAAGAGAAGATACCGAATATTGAAGATAAAGAAGGCGAGTTTGATGATGAAGAATTTAAAAGAAAACAAATAGAATTTCAAGAACGTGAAAGACAAATTCAAGAACGTGAGAAAAAACAGACCGAAGAACAAAACCAAAAAGAAAATCAAGAAATAAAAAATAATAATGCTCTTGAACATCTTAATATGTGTGAAACTGATCGTAGTAAACTCCATGAATATCTTGGAAATCTTAATGATTATTTAACTAATTTGAAGATTGATGGAGTAAAAAGTGAAGATCTTAACAAATTATTAACAAAGACAGATGAACATGACAACAAAAATTTAGTTGGATATGTTGAAGATGGTATTATTAATACAGCAGTTAACAATATAATAAATCCAAATAAAGAAAATTCAAGCGACGGTAGTGTCGTACCTAATACTGAATTACAAAGTATTACTACTGTTACTAATCGTACTCCAGTTTCTCCAGTTTCAGCTAATTATCAAGATCAAGAAGCATTAAAATCAGAAGAAAAAAATAATGAAGATTCATATTCCATTTATAATAATCCACTTTCTAATAGAAATGATGATACTCTATTAGATTCAGGATCTCCAAGTCGTAGTCATTCTAATCAATCTAGTTCACAACAAACTGAACAACAACAACATTAACTACCTAATGATGAATCTTTGTTGGCAGAAAATTTAAGGAGGAGAAATGAACTCGGGTTGTATGGCTAGTAGTTGTAATAGTAGTATTGAGAGCCTTACTACAAGAACCCGAATAGAAAACCAAACCATTATATAATGTATATATTATGGGATACTTATAATATTTAGAAACATTTGTGACACAATTTGCTATAATATAATATCAGTTTACTATATTATAGAATGTCAGGAATTATAGAAGAAAATGGAAATGAAATATCGCAACAACCTATTATCAATTATGAAAATAAAAAGGAATATCTTCAAAAAACTGAAGATTTAATTCAGGGGATAGAAAAATTAAAATTAGATAAAGATGGATATGGTCTTTTTAGATTTAAACAGGATGATGTCATGTTGGAACAATTAACTAAGCGAATTGAACTTCTTATTGAAGATAGAAAAAGAGCAAAAAGTGAATTAGAACAAAATAAATCATCAAAAGAAGTTATTGAAGGCGAAAAAGAAAAAATTAATGAAAATATGAATCAAATGAAAAGTGATCTTCAAGAACTGAAAAAAAAAGAGAAAGAATTTAATGATGCTGAAGAGAAAATAAAAACTATGGAAATTTCTATTAGTGAACTGAATGAAGCTAGAACTAATATTCAACAAGAACTTACCAAGGCACAAGAAGCGTTGGTAGATAATAGTGGTAAAAGTGACGAAGAAATACAAAAACTTACAAAACAAATAGCTAATATGAATAGTCTTAACGAACAAATAGTATCATTAAAAACATCTTTGAAGGAATGTGAATCTTCAAAAGATGAATGTAACAAAGAAAAAGAACGTGTAAGTAATGAGATTATTGGTTTAAGAACACAATTTGAAGAACAACAAGCAGATATTAGTAGAAAAGAAACACAAATTAAAGAATTAACAGAAGGAAATCGTATATTAAATAATAAGATTGGTGAAATAAATTCAAACTTAAAAAGTTTACAAGAAGAAAAGGAGGGATTAGAAGATGAAAATCTTAAATTAACAACAGGAAATACACAGTTAGAAAAAGTTAATCTTGAATTAAGAAAAGAAAAAGCTGTACTTGAAGCCAAACAAAAAGCTGAACTTGAAGCCAAACAAAAAGATCAACTTGAAGCCCAACAAAAAGCTCAACTTGAAGATGAATACCAAAAAATAAAAAAAGCAATTGATAATAATACAGATAAACTTAAAAAAACTATGGAAAATGAATATCAACCATATAAAGAAGTCGATATTGAAAAAATATCACCGGATGAGTATACCAGTAAAATATCAGATTTAGCAGGTATCCTTATAAAATTTCCAGGTAATTACAACATACGAACTCCTAAAGAAATTATATCATCATCCTTATCCCCTACAGAAAAGTTGGAACATAAAATAGGTATTCACGGAGAAACTCAGGATGAAATATTTAAAAATAGAATTAAAGTGGATATAATAAAAGATTTTAATAATGGACGGACAGAAAACGAGAAAGATTATAGTACATATATGGAATCTAAAGTAGAAGAATATAATGCTGTATATGAAAAAGTTCTTTTGAATTTAGAAGGAATTCAAAAAGCACTTCAAGAAAAACAACAGCAAGCATTACAACAGCAAGCATTACAAGCAGCAGCAGATGCTGTTACGAATGTTGTTGAAAAAGAAAATATAGTCGCACAAAATTCTAAAAATGTATTTCATATAAGAATTGCAGGACCGGGACAAAGCTCCCCGTTAATTACTTCTTTTGAATCAATAAAAAAAACAACAAATCCCACAACCGAACAATCTGATAAAATAAAATTTAAAAAAATTTCTGTATTAATTCATAGACCTATAACCAAATCTTGGAAACCAATTGGTATTATAATTAATAAAGAAAGTAAAGATGCTGGATTTGATTTTAATAATATAAAATTAGACCAGAAATCATCAACTATGAACTCAATCAATACAATACTTTCCATTCCCAAACAAGAAAAACTTGAATTATATAAAATAATAACGCGTGGTAAAACAATTAAGATTATGGACCAAGGAATTATTGAAAGGAGTGATCAGCAAACATGGAAAGTTCGAATAGGTGAAAATTATGATCCAAAAGAAAATGATGATGAAACAACCTATTATGTAATAGGAATTTTAACGGAAGGAAATAGATTATTAAATAATTTAAAAATATTTCATAGAGAAGGTGACGAATCACCAAAAGTTCATGGTTATGACTTATCAATAGATGAACTTACAAAAAGAGAAAGTATAGAATTCAATAAAAATAAATCAAATACAGGACAAGGACCAAGACAACGACAAACACAAAGACAATTTTTAACAAAAAAACCAGAACCGAGTGAATTTGATACGATTATTGCTAATAATAAAACTGAAATTGATGATTTGGATTATTATTTTAGAGAGCAATATAACAAAAAAAATACTTATCCACCCAACACAAATGAAAGAGATCAAAGATTTAAAATAGCAAATACCACAGATCTACAAGAAAAAATACAAGCACAAAAAGAACTTATAAGAATATTAACAGAGAAAAAAAATAGTAAAAAACAAGAAGGTGGTGAAAATAAATCTCATGATAATATAATGGGTCTTAGAAACCTTACACGAAAGAATCATAGAGGGGGCTACCGTTATAGTGACTTGGGTATGAAGGGATTGACGATTGTTCTTACAGATGCTGCACCTGTTAAGAAGGTTGCTAAGAAAAAGAATAAAAATAAGAGTAAGAAAGCAAAGGGAAAGAAGGGAAAAAGTGGAAAGAAGATGTATTTGGGTAAGAATACTGTGCGTCGTAATAAGGGATCACCAAAGAAACGCAAAGTTAAAAAGTAGATACAAATAATCAAATAAAGATTCATATTAAGAGTTATTTTACGAGGAAAATACTTTCTTCGTAAAATATATATGTCTGATTCTGATATTCCAAAAGAAATTATAATTCCTCATACATCAAGTTTTACAAAAAAGAGAAAATCACTATCACAATTAGAGAAAGATAGGGGAACATCTAATGTGAGTAATTTGAGAAAAACATTATCATCAAATCAAATGAAAAAACTTGAGAAAGAAGCAAGTAGCAAGAAAAAAGATGCTGTAGAATTGAATAAGTATAAAAAAGAAGTAAAAGGAAAATTAAATAAAAAAGAAATAACAGAAAAAGAATATGATGAACTTGTTAGTAATAAGAAAAAAGAAATAAGTCTTCGTAATATGAGTCAAAGATTAAGTGATAGAAAATCAGTTGGAGTTAATGAAGAAGCCGCGAAGAGGATTTTACAAGAATACACTCCAAGTCGTGAACAAGAAAAACGCCGTAAATTTCTTGAAGAGAAAGAAAAAATAGGAGGATATCGTTATAGTGAATTGGGTATGAAGGGTCTTACAATTGCTTTTGGAGATGATGTATCATCTAAAAAAGTGAAGAATACAACAAGAAAGAAAAGAAGAAACAATAAGGGTAAGAAAGGTAAGAAAGGTAAAAAAGGAACACGTCGTAAGTAGATATTTGTTTAAAATATGAATTCAATAGTATTATTTATTTAATTTTGTCAAGAAAGTCTTTTCTTTACAAAATATATATGAACGTTAAGGCATTTTTGACAAATCAGACAGTATTGTATATCGTGTTATTTTTGGCTCTTACAAATTTAATAGGATACGTTTCACTTAAGGATCAACAAAGTGTAATATTCTTTGCGGGGGTTGGTGTTCTTACCAGTTTCTTTTCTGATAATATGGTGATTATTTTAGGCATGGCTATTATAATGACAAATTTATTGAAAGCATCTAATTTACGCACAGCTTCTCTTGGACTTGAAGGTATGAGTGGTCGTCGTTCTAAGAATGATGAAGAAGATGAAGAAGAGGATGAAGATGAAGAGGAAAGTGAAAGTGAAGATGAAGAAGATGAAGAGGAAAGTGATGATGAAGAGGAAAGTGATGATGAAGGTAATGTTATGGATGATGCTGAAGAAACGTTGGATAATATTATGGCAACTATGGGTAAGGAGTCTTTTGTTGGTGTTAATTCTTTTGAGCGTGATCTTATTGATCAAATGAAGAAGGATGATAAGAAGAAGGATAAGGAAGAAGAACGCGAGGCTATGAAGCAACTTGCCGAGAGTAAGAAGAAGGGAAAACCCACATTTCGTGATAGTTTAGGAAATATTGGTAGCGAGATGATGAATATAGTAGGTTTCAAGAATCGCGAAGGTATGCGTGAACGTGTTGTTAAGAAGAAGGGAAAAAAAGGTAAGAAATCTGGTATGAAGTCTGGTATGAAGAAGGCTGTTAAGAAGGAAGGTATGAAAAAGGAATCTTCAAAGAAGGGTTCTGAGATGCCCGATGGTCCTGATAAAAAGGGTGGATATATTGATAAGGCAGCCACTATGGAAGAAGCATATGATAATCTTCAGAACATGTTGGGTTCAAGTGGAATGAAGGGACTTACAAGTGATACCAAGAATCTTATGAAACAACAGAAGGATATGATGAAAAATATGGAGGGTATGTTTCCTATGATAAAAGAGGCACAATCACTTATTTCAGGTTTTGATATGAAAGGTCTTGAGAAGTTGACACAGACAACAAAGGGTGGTAAGAAGTAAATATTTAGAATAGTCTTATAAGTAATTAAAATAAAACAAAATATGTGTTATTTATAAGATAGATGGCTAGAGGAAAGAAGTGTATTCCAGGGGTTGTCTGTATAGAGAACCTTACGTTAGGATTTTTAGTTATTATTACTGTGCTTGCGTTTGGGTTTATGTATGTTCACGCAAAAAAGCAGGGTGGTGATAAAGGTAAAGAGGAAGGTGGATGGGGTCGATACAACCCGATGGCTATATTTTTTAAGCCGAATGTTCCATATACGAACATTCCGGGGGATGTGTATTCGAATCCGTATAGTGCTCCGTTGAAGGACACTCGTTATATGGTTCCAAGTTTGGATTTGCGTGCTGCTCCAGAGATGCGTCCTGATGTGATGCATATGCATCCTCCTATGGGTGGTCATGGTGTTCCTATTAATGTGCCTACTCAGTCTGTGGATACACATTATAGACAGATGGGTATTCTCACTCGTTCGGGTGCTCAAGAGACTATTCTTCCGTTGATGGGTCGTCCTTTGTTTGTGAGCCGCGATAAGTTTCAATATTACACACTTAGTGACCAGAATAACAGTGTAAAGTTGCCTGTCAGTAAGGGTGGTAGAAGTTGCACGGGTGAATATGGGTGTAGTTCTTTGAATAGTGGTGATACGGTGTATGTGGAGGGATATAATGATGCATTCAAGGTTACGATGTATGATAATGCGACGATTAATTATATTCCATATATTTAGGTTTCTTTGTATATAATAATGTTGGTCATATTACGATAAACATTATTATATTATACATTTACTTTTATACTTCTTCTTGTTCTTCTTGTCCTACTTCTTCTTCTGCATCATCACCAGTAGCAGCAGGTTCGTCTTGAGCAGCAGTAGCTTTGCCTTCAGAATCACCCAGAGCAGCAGTAGCCGAATCTTTTTCTTTAACCTTTTCCAAAAGTTCTTCCTTCATTTTTTTCATCTTTTCATCATATTCTTGAGTAAGTTTTTTTAGTATAAGGTTAGCAACCTCGGTCATAAATTCCTTATATGTGTTTAAATCTTTGAAAGATACTTGTTTTTGTTCGTCCATCATTTGACCTGGTACGCTTGGTGATTCATCATCTGTGTTTCCTTCTTTATATTTTTCAAAAACTTGTTTGAGATCTTCTGGTGTAAATTTAATTTCTCCTTCTGGTGCTTTTACAACTTCTGGTGTTTGTTGTGTGGTTTTTTCTACATCATTTTTTCCTTCTCCCTGATCTTCATCACCACCTTTCATTTTTCTTAGAGTTCTTCTTCTTAAGTTGAGTGCTCCAGCTTTACGTGAACGGTGGTTAGTTTGTGCTGGTTTAAATGATTTTTTTCCTCCAGATTTTTTTGTTTGATTTTTAGATTTATATAGCTTTTGAATCTTTTTTTTCGATAGTTTCATAATAATATAAGGATACATAAATATTTTAGGAGATATGGATGAATTGAAATAATATGACTATATAATATATGTCGGATAAAGAAGAATATATGGATTGTTATGAGGTTACCGCCGCTCCTGGAATTACAGTAAAGAGTACGCGTATGAATGAGAATGATTCATGGTTTTTTGGTTTATTTCCAAAGGATGATAAAGGAAATGTGAATCAAATGGTAATGATAATTATGTCTATAATTGTTCCTTTAGTTATACTTACATTAATTTACATGGTTTTATCTGTTCTAAAACGTTTTAAGGATTCTAAATCAAATACAGGTTTAACGGGTGGTCGTAGAAGGTAATAATATTTTGTTAAATATGGCTTAGTATATAAAGCTATATTTAATTAATTAAATAATTTTTATTAAAGGTTGGTAGCACCGTGTGATTTTGAGAGAGCAGGTTCATAAGCAGAAGGAGTATTTACGCTGTTAGATGTTGGAGGTATTTCGCTGACCATATCTTCTTCTAATGTTTTTTCTACGGGTTCATTATATTCTTTCATAGCTTCAGTCTTTTTTTTATCGGATGTTAGGCTGTGTTCCATGGCGTATGTTCCTGTTGTTACGCTGGATCTGCGGATAAGTTCGTAAGCGGCTACAACACCGAGAACGATAAGAATAGGATTTTTTGTATAGAAAAGAGAAAGAGCAACAACAACAATAACAACGTTACCGATTGTGCTGTCGATGGTTTTTGTTAGCATGGAAGGAGTTCGAATGTTAAGTACTATGTATGCTACAAGTAGGGCAGCAAGTCCATTTTCATAGGGGTTTTGTTTTACTATCTTAGAGACATCGTTAAATAATTTTCTGACTGCGAGTGCCATATATATCATATCGAAATATTAAAAATTTATTGATTCTAAAAGAAAATTGAAACAAACTAAAGATATGGTTAGATATATAAAAAGATGGAAAATTATAAATTTAAGCAAGCATATCTTGGAAAAAAAGGGTATACTCTTTTTAAGAGTGAGTTGGATGTTGAACAGCTAAAGGAAATTCGTGAGGATTTGTTGGCTCGTCCATACGTGCCTAAATCACCGCAACAGATGGCACCATTTAAGATATATCGGGAAACAAATGATAAGTTATTTGTTCCTCGGTATTATGGAATGGAAAAGTTTGGAACACCTCGGCGCAACATGATTGCGGAAGGTGATACGATGGGATTAACGATGGCTTTCGTTGGTTCTTTGCGTGATTATCAACGAAATATTGTGGAAAAGTTTTTGGTCGCAGCTGAAACCAAAGGTGGTGGATTATTGGAGATAGACACGGGGATGGGTAAAACGGTCCTAGGTATAAATATAGCAAGTCGATTGCGTAAGAAGACGTTAATAATAGTTCATAAGGATTTCCTGCTTACGCAGTGGATAGAGCGAATAGAGCAGTTTATGCCGGGAGCTCGAGTTGGTCGTATTCAGGGTCCAACGATAGATATTGAGAATAAGGATATAGTGATAGCTATGTTGCAGTCGTTGTCTATGAAGCATTATGATTTAAATTTGTTTGATTGTTTTGGATTTACAATAATAGATGAGGTTCATCATATGGGAGCGGAGGTGTTTTCACAAGCACTTCAAAAGGTGATAACACCCTATGTGTTGGGTTTGTCAGCAACTATGAATCGTAAGGATGGGTTGACGAAGGTATTTAAGATGTTTATGGGTGATATAGTTCATACGGAAAAGAGGGATACGACATCTGCTGTTGTTAATGTTCGAATATATGAATATAAGAATAAAGATGAAGAGTTTTCAGAGATGAAGTATGATTATAGAGGAAATCCGTTGTATAGTACTATGATAAAGAAGTTATGTGATTGTGACGATCGTTCTGAGTTCTTGTTGGATATAGTTGAGAGTAATCTTAAAGAGTATCCGGAGCTTCAGTTGATGGTGTTGGCTCATAATAAGAGTCTTTTAAAGTATTTGTATGAGGGGTCAGTAAAACGAAATATTGCTGATGGTAGTATTGGTTATTATTTAGGTGGTATGAAGTCTGAAAAGTTGAAGGAAAGTGAGGGTAAGCAGCTTATTCTTGCAACGTATGCGATGGCTTCAGAGGGTTTGGATATAAAAACGCTTGGTGCTCTTGTGATGGCAACACCTAAGAGTGATATTATTCAGACTGCGGGTAGGATATTGCGAACAACAGATGGTCGAAAGTTGATTGTTGATGTGGTTGATCAGCACGATATATTTCAGAATCAGCATACTAAACGTAAGACATTTTATAGGAAGCAGAAATATTTGATGAATAAGGTTGGTGTTGCTGATTTTCGTAAAGCAATAAATAATGGTGTGGAAGTGGAATGGGAGAGTGTAAAGACAAGAAAGGAAAAATCAGTATTTGACGATTGTTTATTATAATATGAAATGAAATTATATGTTTTTTAATTTTTAGTTAGCATCCAAATGAATTCTTTAACGTTTCTTGCTTCCTTTTCTCTTTTGTAATCAGCTATTCCACGAAGTCGGTTGTAAACTTTATGGTCGATGGGGATTTTTTCAACGGTTCCATGTTCTTCCATGATAGATTCCAAAGTATCGATTGGTATAATACCTTCGTCGTTGTAAGACAATAGTATATATTTTGCTGGTGCGTTTTCTATAAGATGTTTGAATGCTGATATAGCATTACGTGAGCTATTATAAGCGGATTTTACCCAATTTTTTGGTTGTCCTCTGTAACTATCAGGTATTTCTATTGTTTTGTCCCAATCGTTGATAATGTCAAGAAGGAAGTAATAAATACAGTAAGGATGTTTATTATATGGTGGGTCAAGATATAGGACATCTATATCTGGAAGTCCATTTATCCATTGATTAGTATCATCGCGGTCTATATGAATTGTTGAATTGTTTGGTAATAATATGGGTGATTTTAAATATATTGGTGCGGTTATTCTATGTAGGTCGTTACCCTTAGAACCTCCAAACGCACCTCTATCGCCGTCTTTATAAAACGCTGTAAATTGTCCATTTGTGTTGTTGTGTATGCTTGCTTCTACTAATAAAGGTCCAAGTAGGAATGGTTTATATTTTTCAGGTATAGTATCAATAAAGTTTCTTATTATATCTATTCTTCTTCCATTTTGTTCGGTAAAATAAACTCTATGTTGAGGTTTTATTTCACCGTTTGGTGCCCAGTGTTTAGATATCCAGGCATCTTTTTTGTTGAGTATATTTTTGTCTGCAAGTTCGTTTGCTTGAATTATATATTTTTCTACATTTTTAATGAAATCTTTATTTGGATTAGCTAGGAAGCATTTGTTGAGTGTTTCACTATAACCTGCACAGTCATTAACGTATATGTGTGATGCTCTTGTTTTTAAAAGACGTCCTACTATACCTGAGCCGGAGAATGCGTCAGCCATTGTGAGTTGTTTTTCTCCTTCTCTTTCTTCAATTATATCAATACACTTTGATATATGTGTTAGTATTTTACGCTTGTTTCCAAGATAAGTAATTATTTGGTCGGTCATAAAGTTTCTATTATCTTTATTTGAAGTCATGTAAATTATATATAAATTAAACGTATATTTGATACGCATAAATATTTAACGGTTAAATCTTTTTTTGAAATGAATATTATTTCTATTATATTTATTGTAGTTATTATCGTAATTTTTATTTGTATGTGTATTATTTGTTTGACCGAAATTATTTTTTTCCATTTCTCTTAATTCATAAAGGTTGCTAAGTTTTCCTGTTTTGACTACTTTGGATGGAACCCATTTTTTGAATCTATAATTATAATAACAAATCATTCGTAGATCTTTATTTTCTAACAAAAATTTATCATCGCTTGTGTTTTCAAATTCTTCATCATCATCACTTTCTTCCAAGTAGTCAAGATTTATGTTTTCTTTTATATTACGAAAAAGTTTGTTCATGAATACACTTGTTTTATAATCGGGAATGAAAGCAACAGAATAGTAATAGTCTGTTTTTCCTTGTGAATAACAAAATAGGTTATAAATGTCGTATTGTGTTGATGCTGTAACTCTAAAAATAGCGGTTGGTGCGTTAGGAAATGTATTAGTAAAATGTATTTGTGTGAAAGGAGAAAAAAACTGAGATTGGTGACGATTATGAGGCATGTATTTTATTTTAGATACGATGTATGGTAGTGTATCAAAATTCATCATTAGTTCTTTTCTATTGGTATGCATGATAGGTAGTCCAACAACCATGTCATGTTTTGTAAAAATTGTTTGTTTTAATTCGTGTTCCATAATGTAAGATAATAGGGAAAGTTTTGTATTAGTATCACATCTATCTTTTGGTTTTCCTTTATAATAGTGTATATCATCAATAGCGAAAAATTTGATATTGTTATAATAGAAAAGTGTTCCTCCAAAAATTGTTCCAAGACTTAAATCTCCATGAAACACTACAGGTGTGGTTTTAATATTTGTTATGTTGTTTAATTTATCAAGATAACATAATGCGGCTATTTTATCCTTATTATGAAATGTGAACCATAGAAGACATCTTTTTCCTTCTGGAATAGCCATACATACATTAAATGATTGAACTTTGTTATGCTCAACTGTGTCATAAGAAAGTTCCATATTTTGAGGAATATTTGTAATTATATCATCTGTTATGTCCATATAATATATATATATGACAAAATCTTTAATACATTTATGATATATTAACTTGATGAGTTTGATGATTTTAAGAAATTTTTAAGTTGTTCCTTCATGTCTATATCATCATTTTTTTGATGATTAGAATTATTTGTTGATTGTATTGGTATAATTGGTATATTATCAATAGATGTTGTTGATATAACGTTGGAGTTTTCATGTTCGTTTTTATTTGTCAAATCAATTGTTTCTTTTAATTTTTCTTCAACGGCTGTATAAAGGAGTTGATCAGTTGCTATAATTCTTTTTTTTGGTTTTGTAAATGTGTTTTGAGCGTATACTATAGTATAATGAGCTATTCCTATAAGTGAAACATAAAATATTATTTTGAATAAAATATAAAAAACAACTCCCATAATATACGACTTAACAAAATTATTTATATTTTAACAAATTGAATAGTTCTAATACATCTTCTTTAATAAGAGGGTTTTGAATGTCTGCGTCGCTATATGAAGCATATTTTTTTGAGTTTAATATAAAGTAAACTTCAATTATTTCGTTATTTTCATCAAGTTCTACAATAAGATTTACAGGAGAATTTTCTTGAAGAGAGTAATAATTTATAGTTATTTTTCTTGAAAAATGTTCGAATGGTATATGTGAAACATTATTTTTTCTTTTTTTAATAATACTATGGTCGATAGTAATACCTGTTTCATCGAGATAGTTTTGTATATTGTCTATTTTTCCATCAATAAAATCAATTTTTCTTAAGCAATTACCTCTATCTACACGATATACACCTTCTGGTGTATAAATGTATGTTATTTTATATGATTCGCGTTTATGTTTGCTAATCAAATTTAATTTTGACATTTTGAAATTAAATTTGTCTATGTAAATTCTCATAAATATATATCGCTAAACTATTTAAACCAATTTGATAATATAATATAGTATGAACATATTAATTGTCGAAAAAACCGGAACTATTAAAGAAACCAAAATTAAAAACCCCGATGAAATATATAAAAAATGTGGATTTAAAACTGTGAAAGATTTTGAGCATCAAGTTACTTGGGGTGCGAATGCGTGTAATGAAAAGATAAATATTAAATTATTTGCAAAAGCAACGGGTCGTGCGAATAGTGAAAATAAATATGAGTTTCCTCCGCCGGTCGATACTGATTTATATTTTGGATCTGTTGCGTTATTGGCATTTTCAGAAGATGATGAAATTCTTGATTTATATAAGGAAACATGGGAAAGTATTTATGAAGAGTTATATGGTGGTTTTGAGGATCTGGGTGCTGAAGATTCGGATGAAACAGATGAACTTGAAGATGTTCCTGCAGACATGAAAACAAAAGAAGGATATTTAAAAGATGGGTTTGTTATTCCTGATGATAATCTTCTTGATGATATTGTTTCACAGACGGAAGAGGAAGAAGAACATATAGATGAAGAAGCAGAAGTAGAGTTTGATGGAGACGTAGTAAGTGATAGTGATAGTGATGAAGACTCTGAATTAAGCGAAGAAGACTATTATTATAGTGATTAATTCCTGTAAAATAAAATATATAATATAATATTTATATTATATATAATGGCAGCAAAAATGATGATGCGAAAAACCCGTTCTAAGACTACCAAAGGTAAATCTATGCAAAAGAAATATGCTAAGAGTAGCAAGAAATCCATGTGCAAGAGCAAGAAGGCATATAGTTGTGTGTCTACTCCTGGTTGCAAGATGACAAAAGGTAAGAAGAGACAATTTTGTCGTTCAAAAAAGAACAAGAAGCACTAAATTTATTATATTTTAATAAAGGAAACCTAAAATTGATTTAAAAAAATAACATAATTTAGAGAATATAAGTTATGTTACGAGTTATTGAAAATCCCGATGAATTTAGAAAAAATATTACTAATCGCCTTGAATCTTGTAAATTAGCTTCTGATGTTTGTATTAATTTAGAAAAAGGTATATATAATTTTAGTATTAAAGAAGCAAATAATAAAAAACTTACAAAAAAATGGGACAATCCTTTGTTTGTAAGGATATATTTAGATAGACTTCGTACTATATATTTTAATATTCAAAATCCAAAACTTTTTGAAATTATCAATAGTAAAAAAGTTAAAGCACATGAAATTGCGTTTATGACACATCAAGAAATGGACCCTGAACGTTGGAATTTGTTAATTGATGCTAAGATTAAGCGCGATAAAAAGAAATATGAAACGAGAATGGTAGCAGCGACAGATACATTTACATGTAGAAATTGTAAATCAAATGAGTGTACATATTATCAATTACAGACAAGGTCAGCTGATGAACCTATGACGACATTTGTTACATGTATTAATTGTGGTAATAAATGGAGATGTTAGAATATGAAAATAAAATTATAACTTAAAATGATGGTATTATATACATATATGCATTTGGTGCGTTCTATTATAATAAGTTCATCACCTTTTTTAGTGTCTTTACCTTTTACTGTATTTGATCTTAATAGATTTGCTGATGAACAACCACGTGCTGTTTGGCAGCCACCTGATTATACATTTGGAATAGTATGGCCTATTTTATATGTTTCATTATTTTCATTTAATATGTTAATATTTAGAAATCCAAATATATCAAGTGATATAAAGTCTTTTGTTGCTAAACATACGATTATTGAATCAGGATTACAAGGTCTTTGGTTATATATGTTTCGTTTTAAAAAAAATATTATTGATAGAAAAAATGGATACCTAAAAGGTATTATTCCCATGATTGGTTTATTTTTTATGTCGTGGTTTAGATTAAAAACAATATTAGATACACCTGATATTTTTCCATATTTATTATTATATTTACCATATTTGTTGTGGATAAATTTTGCCCATATTTTAAATTGGCAACTTATTTTAGGTTTTACTAAATAATTTATTAGTTTAATAATTCAAGATCTTTTAAACGCCAATATTCACTTGCACCATTTGGCATAGGTCTTCTTATTATGAATGGTATTTTCTTTTCAGATAATTCTTGACAGGCTATTAAATAACCATCATAATTACTTTGATTCATTTCAACAAATGGTTTTGCTCCTTCATTAATTTGTTTTGCTCTTAATCCTAAGACACGCGTTTTTTCAAATTTGCTTAATATGGGTACAGTTTTATGAAATGGATCTAAAATTAAGCCAGACTCATTTTTTAATATATCACATAATGTATTTACTTCATCATAATTTACTTGCGTTGATTCTGGATGATATTCATTTATAATATCACGTCTTATATCTGTGTTAAATTTTTGAAAATAATCTTCATCGTTAAATTCATCAGAATCTATACTTGATACAGTATTATCATCAATATCATCAATATCATCATTTGAATCTATGGTTGGTTCTCCAGCATCCTCATCGTATTGACCTTCTAAATCATCATCATCATCATTATCACCTTGATCACTTTCATTTTCATAATCGACTATATCGTCATCATCATCGTCATCATTTATTTTATCTAATTCGATATCAGAATCATCTCCACTTTGTTCATTTTCAATATCTTCTTCGGTATTTTTTTTCTCTTTGGTTAGTTCATTAAAATCAGTGAAATCACTCATACTAATATAAAGTTATACTATTTAAATAATAAAAATAATATTTCAATTTTATTTTAAGATACATTACAAATATCTTAAAATAATAAAATTATAATATTTATTACTTAGTATCAGTTTTCCAAACATTTTCACAGTGACAACACATGTATATAAATTTTTTATTAGAATCATCATATCTTATATATATAATATCAGGGTCAACCTTATCATCACTTTTTTTGTTTGAAATACATTCATCGTTTACACATAAAACATTTTGTACTTTTGGTAGTGTAGGGTCAAGTTTTGTATATTCATTTATAATGTGGTTAAAATTTTGTGTAGTTTCGCGATAATTAACTGACGAAACACATATATTTTCTTTCGAAAGAACATGATTTTCATTTCCACAATTTTTACAATAATATATAATAGAATCGGGTGAATCTTCATTTAATTTAATGTAAAACATATTTTCACATTTATCACAAAAGTGCATAACTATATTGTATACGAGTATTTATATTTGTTTATTTTCAATTTTATTATTAATATTGTAAATGTTTATTTAACCTAAATATAAATTTTTAATTTTTTTTTTCAAGGATGAAGCTTCAGTTTTGTTTATTTTCGAGGACATCTTGTATATATGTGTTCTTATTTCTCCTTTACTGTTTCTATGTGTTGTTTCATTTGCTCTTTTAAGTATAGAATCTATATTATCTATAATACGTTGTTTATTTTCATTAAAATGCTTTATACATGGTTCTTTAAATAATGAGTAAGGTTCATTATTATTTTCGATTTTATCAAGAATTCTTAGCATACATACGTCATTATTTTTATATGAAACAATTATATTATATGGTTCTATGTCACTATTTGATTCTGTAATACCAGGTTCATTTAAAAGAGGTTTTTCATTTAATACTGTACATAATGTTAGAAGTATACTTCCTATTGATTGACATGATGTCCATTGGTCTCCGCTCCATGTATTTAATAATGATATACAAACTTTTCCATTTCTATATAGATTTGGATTAAATCTTATATTATCACCATTCGATAAAAATGTAAGGACCGGAGGGCTATGTGGGTAATCGTATGGAAAATTAAATTCAAAAAAATAAAATCCGTCTTGATAAGGTGTATCTGTAGGACCTATTATCATTGCATATCCTTTAAATATATTTTCCATATTATGCTCATAATATATTCCGTTTTCATGTAATGGATTTTTCATAATATTTTTTATATCTCTTGATATACGTTTTATAGTTTCTGGTGTTATTATTGGTTGGGGAATCTCTACCAGACTCATATAAAATATATTCATGTTGAAGTTTTAAATATATATTTAATTTCAATTATATTAATATATTTTTATTATACTAATATTTTTTAGTATAATATTTTATAAACCATACCATAATGAGTATAATTTTAAATAATTTTAATATTAATTACAATAAATAATGAGTAAAATTGATATGAAAAAATCTGGTTATAGTATACACAAATGAAAAAGGGTAAAATGACGCCTACACAAATGTCAAAAAAATATTATGATTTTATGAATTCACATCGTGTGACAGATAAGAATTTACCACATACACATACTCGTATTCCCAGTAAGTCTGGAAATCGTAATTTATGTGGTGGTAAATTTAATATTCCTCATGATGAGTTAGATAAATTTTACGAATTATATTATAATCACGTGTTTGTAAATAAAAATGAAGAACATTTAACAGAGGTTCAATTAAAAAACGATACATCTCCAATATTAATAGATCTTGATCTTAGATATGATATTGAAATTATAGAACGACCTCATGAAAATAATGAAGAATTTCAATTAACTGTAATTGAAATTTATATGAATAATCTTAAAAAAATAATTGATTTTAAAAAAGATATAGTTATACCAGTATATATTTTTGAAAAGCCGGATGTAAATATTGATAAAGAAAATTCTCGAACAAAAGATGGAGTTCATATGATAGTTGGTATTCAACTTTGTCATAAATATCAAATTGAATTGAGAAAAATGGTGTTGAAAGATATTAAAGATAATGAATATACTGAATTAAATGATTTACCTATAACTAATTCATGGGATACTGTTTTAGACGAGACAATATCAAGGGGAAGTACAAATTGGCAATTATATGGTTCAAATAAGCCATTAAATCAAAAATATAAACTTGAAAGGATAATAAATCTTACATATGAAGATGATGGTGAGTTTAGTTTTGATTATGATATTCAGGTTCCAAGTATGGTTCAAGAAAAACGTGATTTATTTAATAGGTTATCAGCACAATATTGTGGAAATCCTTTCTTTGAACCAAATGAAGAATTTGTTAAATCACTTGATAACTCTTCTGGTAATGGTGGTGCTTCAACACGTAAAAATAGAAGAGTTAGAACAAGTAATAGTGATAAATTAATATTATCAAAAAGTGGTGATTATTCCGAAATTACATGTGAAAAAGATCTTGATGAACTTATTGATGATTTCCTATCATCAACAATAGATTCTAGTTCAAGTGAATATAGTTTTAGAGATATTTATATGTATGTTATGATATTACCTGAAGAGTATTACACAGACCGTAATAAATGGATTGAAGTTGGATGGGCTTTGAAAAATATTGATTTTCGAATGTTCACCGTATTTATGAAATTTAGTTGTCAGTGGAGTGAATTTTCGTTTAGTGATATTCCCGATTTGTTTGATGAGTGGCAAAAATATGAAATAGGTGAGGATTGTTTAACAAAGGGTTCTATTGTATATTGGGCTCGTGAATATTGGACTAATAAATGTCGAGAAGATCCAGATATAGAAAATAAATGGGATGAAATCTATCGAAGTTCTATTGATTATTATGTCCATCGAAGTATTGAAGAACCGGAGGATTATAATTTTGCTATGGTTCTTTTCAAAATGTATGGTGACCGATACAAATGTGCGGATATTAAAAACAATATATGGTATGAATTTATAAATAATAGATGGATAGAAACAAATAATGCCACAACCTTATATATCGGTATTTCAACAAAGCAATATGAGCTTTATAATACGAAACTTGTTCCGATGGTTACAAAACTTCAATCAATTGAAGATGAAGATGACCCAGAATGGAATGATACTAAACGTATTATAGGGACTCTACGTAAAATATGTGACAAAATGAAAAATTGCACATCAAAAGAAAAAATACTTAAGGAGGCAAAACATTTATTTTATGATAAAGACTTTTATAATTTACTTGATATGAATCCTTATATATTTGGTTTTAAAAATGGTGTTGTTGATTTTACAACAAACAAATTTCGTCAAGGTACAAAGGATGATTATTTATCAAAGACTTGTAATTTGAAATTTATACCAAAGGAAGAATGGGACCCTACTATTGTTACTAATATTAATCAATATATGGATCAATTATTTCCTGAAAAGGAACTTTGTAAATATATGTGGGAGTATATAGGTTCAATTCCTTTAGGTAAAGATCATAACCAAACATTTAATAACTTTTATGGTAAGGGACAAAATGGTAAATCAAAATTTATTGAAATATTGGGTTCTTTACTGGGAGATTATTATGAGATTATTCCAGAAGCATATGTAACTGGAAAGAGATCAAGTGTTGAAGGAACACAATCATCTATTGCTAAATTAAAAGGAGTGCGGTTGGCTTGTATTAATGAGCCGCAAGAAGGCGATTCGTTGAATGAAGGTATTATGAAAGAACTTACAGGTGGTGATGAAATTGTAGCAAGACAGCTTCATAAAGAGGCGATTCGATTTAAACCACAATTTAAGTTAGCTGTAGCAACAAATCATTTATTCAAAATTAAGTCACAGGATGATGGTACATGGAGAAGATTTAGAATTGTTCCTTTTGTTACTCGATTTGTTGTCGAAAAATTACTTGGTGTAAAGTATTCATGGGAAGATAATCCATATCAGTTTGGTATTGATTATCAGCTTGATGTTAAATTAGCTAGTAAAAATTTTAAGGATACTTTTATCTCTATGATTGTTGATAAAACATTTCAAACAGGTGGCGTAGTTGAAGATGTTCCTATTGTTATGAAAGAGACAGATAAATATAGAAACGGAGAGGATTTCTTTGCTAACTTTATATCAGATAAAATTATATACGAAGAAGGTTCTGGCAATATGGTAAAAAAGAATGAACTTCACGCTGAATTTCAAGAATGGTTTAAACAGAATATTGGTGGAAGACCACCAAGTTCATCTAAGTTATACAATTTGTTGGATAACAAATATGGACCTCATAATAGGAAGACCGGTTGGAGAAATATTAAGATAGTATATGATGATGACGATGATGAGGATGAAGTTAATGTATAATATTTAATTAGATGTTCGTAATATTTTTTATGTTTAAATATTACGAATGATAAAATAACATATAAAGTAATTATAAATATTTGATGATTTTTTTATATAATTCAGGTAATCCAAAAATGTTAATATATTGTAAATTTGATTTATGAGCCCCTGAAATAAATTTATATTGAGATAAAAACATTAAAAAATGTCTTCTTCTATAATATCTTCCATGTTTTCTACACAAATCAGAAACAACTATTTTTAATTCAATATTGCGTATATAATCGAGAGCAGATTTATCATTAGAATCCCTTCTAACAATATCAGCTCCTTTTTTTGATAAAAGCTTTAAAATTTTATCATAACCAGCCCTAAGATTTCTCGCGGCATAATGCATAGGTGTATTATTGAAAATATCACGTTGATTCAAGTCACATTTATTTGATATATAATCTATAATATTATAAGACCTTTTTTGTTTTAAAGCATGTATTAATAAATTTTGCTTTCTTGAGTCAATCATATTAAACTCACATTTCCGTATAAATATTATTTTTAATAAAATAAGACTACACATCTTCGCAGCGTTAAAATAAGAATTTTTATCTGGTATTATACCGTTATTTATAAAAAAATCACACAATTCATCATTATTATTTAATGTGCAGTAATAAAATGGGGTGTACTCTTCCATATTAAATTCATTAGCACATTTACTATTAAATAATGTCTTAGCAACATTTGTTCTATCATACAAACATGCTATATGTAAAAGGTTGTTCCCTGTAGAATTTCGAATACGATCACATATTCCAGGATGACTATTAATAATAGCTATAGCATTATTACATTTTTTTTGTTTTATCAAAGAAACTATTTTATTATATACATTTATATCTTTCATCATATACAATAATACGGTAAATATAAATGTAACAAATTTATAATTTGATGCTTTTAAAATTTTCCATTTTTTCTTCGTAAACCTTTTTTATAGATTCAGCAAGTGATTTTGTCCATTTTTCTGGATTATAAAGACGATTAGATTCTTTATAAGCATTTTCGGCAATAAAATTTCTTTTTTTTTCACAACACAATTCTTTTAAAGCCCAATACCAACTATTTTCATCAAAAACACCATAACCATTATCAGGATCGGCAAGCATATGCATATTTGCTGGAGTAATATCAGCTACAACAGGTATTCCAAGATTAAATAAAACAAGAGATCTACCAATATTTGATTTATTTTTAAATCTTATTTTCATATCAGTGTTATATTTACCAAGTGTTATATTAGGTTTCAACTTATTTGAATGTTCTATTTCACTTATATTAGGAACAACACCAATATCAAATTTTTGAATTTCTTTTACAACAGTTTCATATTTCCATCTTTTAAATTCCATTTCAACACCTTCTGGTCGTCCTTCTTTCCATTCTGTATCATTTTGACATATATATACAAATTTTATTTTTATTTCTTTTGATAGACGTTCAAGCGCACATTTTAAACCACAAACACTATGATTTAAATGATTTTGATTTCCATGGTATCCTATTATTAGAGGTTTATCTTGAGGAACAGGTTGATGTATTTTTCTTGGAATATTAAGATACATCTTTTCTATTTGTGGAAATAAAAAAACATTTTTATTGTATTTAATCATAGAGCATTTTTCTTCTATTGAACCTACTATAATAAAATCTACAATTTTTAAAACAGACACATTATCACAAGAAGGCGTTATTATACCGTTAACTTTATCGAGATTTCGAAATTTTGTTGTTAATTTATCATGTATTAATATTTCATATTTATTAGGATCTCCGCCTATAACACTTATATAACCCAACTTTCTAAAATATTCACTTAAATTTTGTATATGAATTCTATAACTACCCCGATTGCTTGTTCCACATCCATAAAATGAAATTAACATATAATATAAGTATTATTTATTTTTTGTCATTATACTAAATTATACGTTTGTACTAAAATATTTAAATACGAATTAAAAATATTATAATGACACGGGGATTTGTATATATAGCAAGTAATAATGCTGGTGGAATAAGAGGAACTGACTACGTAAAGGAGGCTATTTTTTCAGCAACAAGTTTAAAAAAAATCCACCCTAACGCACAAATAACACTTTTTACAAATAAAGAATATCCTAATTTGGGTATCTTTAATAAAATAGAGATTGTTGATATTAAGTTGAGATCAAAACAAGACATATTACATATGTCTCCTTATGATAATACTATATATATTGATACTGACACATACATTAACGATAATGTAGAAGAACTATTTGACCTTTTTGAAAAGTTTGAATTGTTTGCAACTCATGATTATGCAAGAAAACGAAACTTTCCAATACCAGAATATATGGCAATACCAGTTTCATTTAGTGAATTAAATGGAGGTGTATTTGGATTTAAAAAGTGTGATAATTTTAATAAATTAATAGAACTATGGAAGCATTATTTTCATAAATATCAAAAAGTAACACAATGGGATCAACCATCATTTAGAATCGCCTCTTGGGAATCAGGAATTAAATTATATGTTGTTCCATATGAATATAATAGAAGAGGAAGACATGCAAAACAAAAAGGATTGGATGCTGTTAAAAAAGGTGATAAAAAATTCCCTAGAAATCATTTAAATACCAGAATATATCATGCTCACAACTTAGAAGGAAAAAGTATAGAATATATGGATAAGAATTCACAAGAAATATAAACGGATTATAAAAAATGTTGGTAATATTGACAAATCATTAATACCAAAATTATAAATATTGTAGATATACACTTTGAATATTTATGAACAATTATAAATAAATTATTAGTTATATAATTAATATAATAATAAATATTTTATATTAATTATATGAAAAATAATGTTTTTTTAATTTGTATGATGAAAGATGACGAACCAAAATTACTACATCACTGGTTAAAATATTATTTTGATTTTTTAAAAATACCTATAGGAGAAATTAGAATACACCGAACAAATCCAGAATATACAAAAATAACAGAAAATATGTTGAAAAAATATAATATTAATATTCATTACACAGATTCGTATACAAGTGATGATAAAAATAATTGGGTAAATAAAATAAAAAGTAAATACAACGAAAATTTTTGGGTAGTATATCCTGATTCTGATGAGTTTTTTGAATATCCTGATAATGACCTAATGAAATTTATTGAATATTGTGATAAAAATAAAATGACAGTATCATGTGGTGATTTTAATGATCGACATAGTCAAACAGGTGAATTGAGTGAAATAGACCTCAATAAAAATATTTTTGAGCAATATAATAAAGTTTCTTCTTACACAAAAACTGTTGCTAATGCTTCATTTAGAAAAGTTTCATTATTCAAAAATAAGTATAAAATGAATAATAGTCATTTTTTGATTGAAGAGTTCAAGATTAATAATAAAGGAGATTGTAAAAAGGAAAAATTTAAACGCTCAAAACAAAATGAATGTCAAATGACACTTATAATGGGTAAAAAAGTAAAAGAGAGTATGAATACATTTCCATCAAGTGATCTATTTAAAATAATAGAAAATAATATTGAATATAAATTAAACATTGATCAGTTGATACAATTAATTTTAAGTGAAAACAATTTTAATAGTAATTTATTTATAATTGATTTATCTATTATAGACAATACTACATATAAAAATAATGAATACTTCGAAAAATCTAAATATATAATCGAAGAATTATTTGTAAAAAAAAATAAAAATGTTATTTTTATTCCAGATTCATATAATAAAGATAGTAACTTAAATGAAATATTTGAAAATATATGTGATTCATATTTAAAACCAATAATATATAAAGAAACAATTGATAAAAATTTTGGAAAAAACCTTTCAAATTATTTATTTAATATTCGAAATTTTTTACATTATAATTTTAATTATTATTATCCATCAACAAATGTACATCATTTTAAATATACAGAATATTTTGTTACTTCAAATACTATGAAAGTAAATGGTTATAATAATAATGTTGAAACGAGTGGTTCAATAAGATCATATAAAAGATATCTTGAAAATGTATACGAAAAGTCAAATAAATATTATTTAAAAGATTCAGGAGATAACCCAGGTGTAATAATAAATTATATGTAGAAATTCACATGATAGACAATCTATTTAATTCTTTTATTATATCAGAATAGTAATTATTATTTATTTTTATACATTCTTTTATTAATTCTTTATTTAAATTTTGTATTTGATTTAACTGTTTATTATTTTCATTTAATTCCATATTATCTTGATATTTTATATAATGAAATTTTGTATAGTTGAATTTTTCACTAAAACTATTATACAACACACATTTTTTATTCAATAAAGCAGAAAAATATAACGCATGATATGTATTTGTAATTATTATATTACTTTCTCCAATAAATTTAATCAAATTATCTATTTTTTCTTCATTATTTATTTTATCATATTTTTCTTTTAATTTAATTTTATTATGATGATGTTCTATAACACCTATATTTCTTTGTATTTTATATTCATATTTTAGTTGTGGTAAATTACAAGAAGAGCAGGTAATATATCTTGTATTACTTTCATATGATTGTTTAAAATCTCTTATCCCTAACAACTTAAATTTTGATAAATTAATTTTAGTATTAATATTTGTATTATGATGACTATTAAATCCGATTCCCCAACCAAAAACATTTTCAGACAATTCTAATAATTTATTAATATTTTTATTCCAAATTTCAAGACAATTTAACAACCCACCACCACTTAATATAATTGGATCATTTCTTTTTATTAATGTAAAATCTGGTGAATATATGTCGTGTTTTACAATTTTATAAGGTTCAAATGAGTAATATTCTGAACAGTTAGAAACAATGTCACCTGTATTTGTTTTATCTATTCTATGAATTATATGAAGTTTATGTAATTTATTAATATTTTCTGATATGTTTATTTTTAAATCAACTAAAGCAATACCACTCTTACTATCAGAGATTCCATAACTTAACATTAATTTAAGTTTTATATTATTTTCAAGATATATTTGCTCTTCTATTAACATTCCCATTATAAAAATAAATTTATTATTAGATATTTGTTTTTCATCAAACAATATTTCATGAATACATTTATTTGGAATGTTAATTTTTGTATCATTAACCATAATTTCTTTATTATCGTATATTTGGTAGTAATACTTATACATAAGACCTTTTTTATTACATCTTTCATGAACCATCGTAATCCACATATTATTTGATAACTCTATAAAAGGAGTAGAACCTCTATATTTTTTGGATTTAAACTTATCATTTATAATCAAAAAATCTGTGAAAAAAACCTTGCCTGTTTCAATATCCTGAATTGTTAAATTAGGAATATTTATATTTGGTGGAATTACATCAATAAAACCACATATATTCTCTTGAGGATTAATATGTTGAATAGGGATTATATTTTTTGTAGAAATATGATTTCTTGCTTCTTCGTTAGTGGATGTTTGAGAAAATGATACTTCTATACCATTCAATTTAATTAAATTAGGCATTAACTCAACTTTACTTTTATGAGGTGTAACTAATTTAGATATTTCATTATTTCTTATGAAAAACTCTATATTATTTATTTTACTATTATCATTCTCTAATGTAAATTTTTTATAATTATTACCTATTTTATAAGGAAAACAACCACCATCTATTTCATCAAAACTATATATTTTTTCTGATTTTTTATACAAATTATCATTTATCCTTTTATCTAATAAACTTGCTCTCACGTAATAATCTGCTATATTTGGTGTCTTTGATTTGGCAGCAAGACGAGAATAGCCAATTATTCCAATATTTTGTTTCATTTTAAAAATTCTTAAATCAGCACATTTTGGACCCTTATCATTTTGTAATAAATGAGGTTTAATAATCCAAAAATTATTGTATTCAACAAATTCTTTATCCTGTAAAAAACGTATTAACATTTCATGAGATATTAATCCTATAAATGACATCGTTCCCATATTTGTAGTAGGTGCCGCCACAAAAAATATTATGAGAACTGAATCTTCATTATATTTTTGATCTGTAATTTTTAAAGTTTCTTCTTTATTTAATTTTATTATAGAATTGTTATAATTTTTATATGGAAATATTCCCATTTTTTTGTTTTCAAATAATACTTTTGATATCATATAAATATAAATATAAATATATATATATTTTTATAATGTTTCATAATTATATTACTATAAAATTAAAGTAATATAATGTAACAATTATTTCTTAGATTTAATATCATTTAATGTTTTCATAAATATATTTGGGTTACCATTATGAATAAATATCATATTATTATCTTGTGAAGCCACCGAACCGAATACGTAAATATTTTTTAAATTTGTTTCGTTATTATCATTAATAGAAATATAATCACCTTTATATTTTATTCCAATTTTTTCAAAAATATCACTTCTCATATGCATTCCTAATAATAAAACCACTTTATCAATATTTAAAATTTTTCCATTATTAAGTGTTATATTTTTATCATTATCAATTTCAACAATAGTGGTGTTATAAAATATTTTTAAATTATTTTTATACTTAGATATTGTTTCATTAAATTTTTTATAATGAATAGTATTTAACCTTTCATTATATTTATCACCTCTTATTATCCAATATATAGTATTATTTGGTAGTAAGTATGTAATATAATCTATTGATGAATTTCCAGCACCTACTATACATATTTTCTCATTTTTATAGTTAAAATTATTTAAATTATTATAACAAAAGTTATAGTTTGTATTAATAGATAATTTATTATTATTATGATATATTCCTGTTGCTATTATAACAAACTTAGAAGTAATAATATATTTATTGTTATTATTTACATAATATATTTCATATTTTTCATTTTTCTTTTTAATGTCAATTACGTTACATAGTGTTTTTATATTTAAATTGTGTTCATTTGAAAAATTTATATAATAATTAACTATAAAATTATTATCATATATTGCATTATTATTTGTAAGTTTTTCATTTTGTTTACTTGGAAATTTTAAATACTTGAATTCTGAATGCCATAATATATTTGGGTATTTTTTAATATTATTTAATATATCTCCTTTTTCCAAACAAATATATGAAATATTATTTTTTTTTAATTGATATGATGCGTATAATCCATTTGGACCTGAGCCAATTATTGTTACATTATATTCCATAATTTATATATGATAATATAAGAAAAAAATCAATATATTAATATAATTATATATATTATATGAATAATGAGATCGACCTATACAATAGTAATAAATCTTTTTATGATAAATGGTTGTGCAGAAAAAAAATGATATTAGAAATATTTCCAAATATGAAAGGAAGTGTACTTAATGTAGGTGTCCATGAATTTAATAGATATGATGGATTATGTTTTCCCAATAAAGAATTATATTATACAATAGACTTAATAGAATCTAATAAAAAATATGGTTCAAAATATAATCATGATACAATTGATTTTTTAAATTTAGATGAAAATATAAAATATGATAACATAATCTTATTTGGAGTATTAAACATTACAACAAATAAAAATAGTAAAGTTGAAAAATATAATTTATATAAAAATGAAAATATCGTAATTAATAAAGTAAACACATTATTAAACATAAATGGAAAAGTCTTATTTGGTCCAGATATACCTAATAGTACAAAAGAAAACGCAATAATTACAGAGAATTATTATGATGAATGTTTTTGTAATAATAAGCTATTGAATAAAAATTTTAAACAAACATTAAAATTTATAGGAAAAGGTAATATTTTATATGAGTATAAAAAAATAATATAATAAAATCAAGCGTTGTATGTTATAATCTCACTCATCAGAAATTCATTAGTATAAAAATTTTTATTATAATGTGTATTATCAATATAATCTTTACTCTTTATAATACTTGAAATTTTAGATAATTGTTTGTGACCTCGTATAGATTTGTCATTATTCAGTTGTTGTTTTGTAAAATACACTTTTAAACAAGTATCATATATTTTAGGTAATTCTTGATAAAAATTATTATTAAAATTAAAATAATACAATTTATATTCTTCATTTTTATCTTGTATTAGCTTTGTTACAATTTTGGAAGTTACTCTATGATGATAATGACCATATTCTCCATGTGGATTATGTGTTACAATTTTATGATAATTTATATTTTTTAATTCTTTATTTATTAATGTTGTAATATTATTTATTACATTATTATCCCATTTTAAATTACCTGTATTATAATAGTCAGGAAATGAATACATGATATAATTTAACTTCAATATATTCATTACACTTTTAAATTTATCACTACGTAAATTATCATCTCCGTGTGTCAAACAAATTATAAACCAATTGCTATCTTTTAATAATTCTTTCCATCCAAATAATAATTCATCATCTGGATGTGCAACAATCATAACGTTTATAGAATTATAAGCCATTTAATATATTAAACCTATTTAATATTTCTTCGATATTTTCCAAATCACATAAATATCCTATAAACCATCTTTTATCTTTACCTTCAATATTTTGTTTAATACCTGTGTTGCTTGAATTCTTAACACAACAATAATCATGTTTTTCCAGTGTTTGTTTAACTATATCCCAAAATTCGTCTTTTGTAATTAAATCATCATAATTTACTTTCCCTGTTATTCGCAAATCAAATGGTGGAAACATAGGTCCTTTTTTATAACGATTTCCAAATTGTTCTTGGCTACCAAATGCGGGATGTAAAAGTATATGATGTTGTGGTAATAAAGTAACATTATATTGTTTAATAATATTAGGATCTTTTCTAATAATTTCTGTTGGAAGCTTTTGACCCCAATCTACTGACTTATTTTTTGTAATATTTTCCATCCATGTATAAAGAAATTTATTACCCTTTTCCCAATTAATCATAGGATCGTTTTGTATATGAAATCCAAAATCTTTATATTTATTTGATACAAATGTTCCATCTACTAAATTAAAATTTGAACCCCAATAACTTGCTTTTTTTTTATTCTTCCATAAAAATGTACCTATAATATTTTTTTCGTTTGGAAATTTACGGACAACAACGTCATCTATATCTAACCAAGTCCCACCGTTCTTGTATAGTAAAACCAATCTAATAATATCTGATAATTCTGGTTTCGATAGCTTATGTGAAATTTTATAATTAATTAAAGGTGTGTCTATAAATAACTCTTCAAAATTTTCTATATATATAATTTTTAAATTATCTATATTAATTAATCCTTCAGGAATTATATATTTTTTTGTGTACAAAAATACATTCGCATTATTATGAAAATATAGTAATGATTTTGCCCAAAGTTGTATCTGTGTTAATTGAATATCACTAACCCTTTCATCAGAATCCCAAAAACCATGAAACGACCTAGTAACTGATTTTTGTAAAGTTACATTGTAATAATTATTATCAACTATATTGGAATTAGCTGATTTTGATGTTTCTATCAAATTCAATAACATTTTTCCATACATAGTATGTGAATTTTCATATGCCCAATCCCAATCATTAATTTTTTTCATATATTCAAGAGATTTCGATTCCCATAAATGTAAAGAAATAAGATTTTTCGGTATTTCTTCTTTAGATTTAAATATTTTGTGTGTTTCATCATAATGTGGTAAAAAGAAGACATCCTCATCTTTTAAAGATAACAAATTAGGATATTCTAATGATAATTTTAAAGGTAAAATAATAGAAGATTCACTCCAACCATCTGGTTTAAAATGTTTTTCATATGATTTTAACCATATTTTAAAAAACTCACTTTTAGGTTTGGAAAACATTATAGCATTACATATACCTTCATGTGGTATTTGTTTTCCTAACACTACATCATGATTAAAAAAATCTTTCCATGGTTTAATACATATTGTATCTATATCTAAATATACACCACCTTTATTATATAAAACATTCATTCTTACCCAATCTGCTTTATGAGCAGTTTTTTTAATTTTTTTACTTCCAATATGTGTGGGTATATCTATTTTTTCTAATTTTATACATGGTATTAGTTTTATTTTATTCCACCATATTCCATATGGTTCATAATGATAATAAAAATATATAATATCAGGGTTATTAATAATATAACAAGAATAAACTGCTATATAATAACAAAATAAAAAATCTTCATTTTGTTCTTGTAATCCAAAAACAAAATGACAAATATTCATATAATTCATATATATAATAAATAAAATTTTAATAGCATAATATGATTAATTTTATTAATTCGTTTATTATAATTATGAAATTATAATAAATAATATATAAATGAATATTAATGAAATAGTAGATTTCATAAAGGGTTTAAATCTTAAAAGTTTTGATGAACCATCTCGAGAAGTAAGAAGAAGCACAAAAAATATACATGATATTGAAAAAAATTCACTTCCTTCTTTAGAAATAATTGGTAATACTAATAAAAAGGTTCAGGATTTAGATTTAAATATAGTATTTGCAGGATTCTATCATAATACAATAGGTTATTGTGAAATATTTGAAACAGACCGAGTTTTAATACCACTTTACATAAGTTTTTATACTAAATGTAATGTTTATATAAACATAAAGGAAGGATATTATAAAGTAGATTATAATAAAGGAATCGAAAAAATAATAAGTCCACCTAATTTTGACCTTTTAATAGTGAAAGAAAATTATGATACTGCTGAAAATTCAATCTTAAAGAATCATATAAAAAATCATGTAAAACCTCCTATAAAAATTGTTTTGATGCCTATTTACAGTGAACGTCAAAAATGTCACTATATGTTTAAAAATTCATCAATGTTTAAATGTTCGGTTGAAAAATCTTTTTTATATTCAAAAAAAGTGGATAAAAAAAATATTATTCTTATAAATGGAACAATTATGGGTCGTAAAGGACAATTAGAATTTATAAATGATATTGATCCAGATTTAATTAAAAACTATTTAATCCTTTTGATAGGAAAAGATAAAAATAACATTTATAGTAAAATAAAATCAAAAGCAATAGAAAAAGGAATAAATATACATTTTATACCATTCATAAAATCAAATGATATGTTTAAAATAGTTCCTTATTGTAAATATAATGTTAATTATTGTTCATCTGGATTTACAGACGCAAATCCAAGATCTATAAATGAAGGTATTTATAGTGGAATACCGTTTTTAATAAGTGACCTTGTAGAATTTCCTGATAGATTCAAAAAAAATGGATGGTTGAAAAAAATTGGTGTTATTTGCAAACACAATAATTCACAAGATTTAAATGAAAAAATGAAAACTCTTTTACAATTAAAAAATGATGATGTATATGATTTCTGTGAAAAAGAATGTAATTACAATACAGTTTGTCAAGATATTACAGAAGAATTACTTAATAAATATATAGATATAACTAAGAAGTGATATTATTATAAATTTAATTAAATCCAATCCATCCTGATTTATCATATTTGGAACCTATACCTAAGCATGCCCAACGTGGCCATATTTGATAATGTATTTCTTTACCTTGGAAATAAAATGCTGGAACAATTGGAAATGTGCTTTTTGTCATAATAAGTGTATGACAATTTGCCATTAACCAACAGTCATAATCTTCTCTATTTCTTGACAGAGATATACAATTATATTTTTTTATTATTTTTGAATACTGAACCGGTGGATGATGCATACTAATAACATATATCTGTTTTTTTGGATATTTAGCATTTAATTCCTTTATTTTTTTTTCAAATATTGAAATATTTATTGGACATTGGTTATCTGTTTGGCATTTTTTATATTGTTTTTCATAATTACCATTTTCTATCAAACTAATATATCTCCAAAAACCACACTGAGATGAAACATCTATTGACTTTCGCATATCTTCGAATCTCAAATGAAAACAAATAACATCATCATTATTTTTCCAAGGAAGTTCATAATTACGTTTTTGTGCTTCTTTTTTTACTATTTCAAAATAATCATTTCTATAATTTTCATAAAAATAGGAAACAATATCTTGCTTATGTTTAATTACAAATTGTGCCGAAGAACCCCTCACTCCACCATATACATCAATAAATAAAGGATTTTTTAATGATGATAATTCTATATTTCTTTTAATAGGTAAAAAGAAAAGGTTATTAATATACCTATAATGTTCTATATTTTTATCTAACCAAATTGGTTTATTTTCTTTTTTACTCATTAAAAAAACTCCTATTTGAAGCATAAAATTAGACCCTTGTCTATCTTTTCTATCTTTATATTTATAACACAAATTAGAATTGTTCATTTTATTAATCTATATTTATATATTAATAAAATGTTGTAATTGTTACTTATAAATTATGCTAAAAATGTGTTACGTAATAATAATCCTAATATAATTAAAACCCCTGAAAATGTAATTATTATTGGTGTTAATGTGCTGATTAAAGGAGTTATAAATATAGATGATAATATATAGATTCCTATTAATATAGTCGCTACAAAAGCGATGAGATTATTTACAGACATACCTGTGACAAAACTTGTTAGATAAGTAAATAAATACATTACTAAATCAACAAGATAATAATAGAATATATACGGCATAATGATAATAAGGAACGCATTAATCATCATCATACTAATGTTCATTCCTTTATAAGCACCTCTAAATAGGAACCAAAATGAAAATACTAAAGCAGTAATATAATAAACAATCATCAAAATAGATGTAGATTCTTGTGTTCTGTGATATTTTTCACCATTATAGTAACCTTTTCTCAATTGTGCGTCAGCACTAACTTTTTGTTTTTTTCTTTCATTTTTAAAATAATCTTCATAATTTGTCATATCTAATATATAATCATCACATTAATTTTAATGATTAATTATAAAATTTAAATTATAGTTTATTAATCTTCATTTTTTTCTTCGGGTGCTATTTCACCCCACATAATTTCATCATAATCAAGAGGATTTCTCTTAACAATATCAACATACTTGTACCATAAGAAGAACAAATAACATGCCACAAATACAGATACAATTATACCACCAAATTCTTGACCAAACATTCCCTTAATATTTAAGTATTGCATAACAGTAACAAGTATAATGAACAATATAAGATATCTAATGATATCATTAATTGATCTATATCTATTAAGAAAATATTCATTATTTTGAATAAGTCTTCGTTTGTTTAATCCTTGGTCTTTTAAACTATTAGTAGATTCAACTATCGCATCAGTATTAAGTTTTTCCATATTACTGAGTGTATCAATTTTGTCTTTTAATGTTTTTATTTCAGTATCCTTTTCTCCAGAATAAAGTTCAACGATACCATATATTTTTTGAAGTGTTTCTCTAAGTTTTATAAGATTTGTTTGTTGAACTGATGTGAATTTGGATCCTTCTGTGCTTATATTAGAAGCAGAAGCGGTTATAAAATTATTAAATGGATGTAGATAGTTATCGGCACCACCTTCTCCTGTTCCTGAATCTTCAATATTAATACCACTATTACCGGGTGTAGCAGTTACATCAGGATTATAATACTTTGTAATTTTTTCCATTTCTTCTTTTAAATTATCTTTCATAGTTGATGATTCCATTCCTTCAATAATATGAGATCTTGGTCGTTTATCCATAGTTTTTATTGCGTAAATACCAGCTGCTCCTAAAACTAATAAATATAGTGTATCCGAATTAATCATTTATATAAACTATGCATAGAAGTTATTTGTATGCATGGTTTTCATTATTTTTAAATATATGTTTAAATTTTAACTCGAAGCATATTTTATAAAATCAATACCAAATATTGTTGCTACAACAGCTGTTATAATAAGATTCCCCATAAGTGTTGTTTCACGATTCATTTTAATATAGCTCGAATCATGTATAGCTTCAAGATGATTTTTTGTTCTTACATGTTCTCTTCTTGCTGTTTCTAATTGTGTATTTGCATCATTATATGTAGTTTCTACTCCATTAGCACCTTCCCTTATATTTATATTTTGCCACATGCTTTTACCATTAAATTCTTCAACTGTTGATTTAATAGGAACATTATTCATGTTAGATATTACTTTTTTACGTTTTGCGTACATTTTTTTGAGTTCATTTAATGATAGAGATTCATCAACTTGAGAAGATTGAACTCCTTCATGTATTGTAGTAAATCCAGATAATTGTTGGTCATTATTTTTTAAAGCAATCGCTTTTGGTCCTTGAACATCATTGCTCATAGGTCCAATTTCTTCTCCAATTTTATCCCATGACTGAGGTTCAATATTTATCATATGACGTGAAATACTTGAATGGGTTTCTTCATTTTTTACGCGTGGTATTCTTGTATAAGTTGTTCCGTGCGTTGATGGTATTTTATCATATACAGCACCCTTTTTAATAATACCACACTCAGTTTTATCACCTTTTTTATTATAGTAAGCAAATTCACTACAATAAGGGTCGTTTGTGCATATATCAGCACACAACTCTTGTGTCATAGGTTGTCCTTGATTACCGGTTTCTCGCTTAAAATACTTAGCTTCTATTTCCAAACGTTCCATATCTTTTTTTGAAACATATGTATGTTTGTTAAAAGAGTATCCATCTCTCCAATTCATATTATCTTTTGTTTCATTTGTGTATTCATATGTAAGTTGGTCTGGAGAATATGTGTAAAGTTCACCATTTGTGTTAATATATCCAGCTTTATTTATATTTTTTTCTATTTTTTCTTTTGTTAAATCTCTTTTTTTCATATATGTTCCACTTTTTGAACGATTTAATTCTAAACCACTTGTATTATAGAGTAAACAATTATATTGTTTATTTTTAGGTTTATAAAATGAAATAGACTTACATGTATCACTTTGATTACATTCATCTATACACTTTAATTTACTAACATTTTCCATTTTTTTGTATAAATTAGCATCATTAACGTATCTTGGTTCAGCATTATTTCTTTGTGTGTAACGATAATTATTCAACATGTATATTGCGTCAGAACTTTCACCGCTGTTTCCAATATGAGCAATTTTGTTATTTCTATCATCGATGGGACAAAGAGTAGTTGTAGTTTCAAGTACAAACATACCATTTTCATTAAATCTTGCTCTAAATACTCCATTTGGAGATGATATAAATTGTCCAATATCCATTCTCTCTCCGTGTGTTATATAATTTTTAGGATTTCCCATAGAATCTTTAAGTGTTTCATATAAAAATTTATCGTTTTTAATATAGTAATTATCTCCTTTTTGGGGTTTCATTAATTCTATATCAGTTCCACCAACGGATAATATCACCGAACCATCATTATTTATTAATAATACACTTTGAACCATGTTTTCCGGTTTCATGTACAGTCCTGTTTTAATTATAGGTTTTATTGATGATACGTTTTGTATTTTTTTCAAATCATCAAAACCTTCACCCTTTTTAAATAAAATCCACCCAGCTTCATTATTTGAATCTTTAATATATTGGTATCCAATACAATCTTCCAAATCATTACATATTGTTTTAATATCTTCGTGATTTTTGTCGGCTGTAAGATATTCTTGAAAAATATGAGAATATTTTTTATCATTATAAATAGAATTAAATGTGTCTCTTATGTAATTTGTAGGAGTTGCCGAAATTACATTATCAAGAAATATTTTATCGGATATGTAAGTAGAAATACCTTCTATCATAGTATCATCGTTTGCAGAATATAAGTTAACAGTTTTATTGTATTCTGACTCTTCACTTGCTAAAAGTGTTCCTGCTGAATTATATATTTTTAATGTTCCATCTTCTATTTTCATATAACCACCTTCATTACTAATACTATCTTCTGGTTTTAACCCCATATTTTGTCTAATTATTTGAGTATTATATGTAGAAATTTCATGGTTTATAAGAGCTTTATCATTCTTAGAATAATCTTTAATCATTTCTTTATCACCTACATAACAACTATAATTTACTTCTCCTGATTCTTTATTTTCATGTGTTCCAACAGAAAAAAAAGGATTTTTTGATAATTTTGCTGATTCTTTACAGTTTTTAAAAACGTTACTCTTATCTATATCATCATATATTAAATCAACTTTAAATCGTTCATCAACTCCTGAATTCATACAACCAATATATTTAGATTCTGTTATGTTTTTTCCAGGTTTGTCAACATTTCCAACATATACGTTAGTGTTATAATTCATCCTTTCTAAATCAGTTGAATTTAAAACATTATTCATAGTAAATGATTTATTAGAAGCATTTTTTGTTTTTGTATCTTGATTATTTATTTTATTATATTCATTTAACAATTTTTTGGTATTTGTATCTGTATCACTTATCATTATATTATATATATATTTAAAACATTATTGTATACATTTTAAATATAATTATTTACTTGTTAAATATTTATAAGCAGAAATAGCAGTAACTATAGTTATAATATTTAATACAGCATAAACATAGGATTCTCGTTGATATTCAATATGTGTATGTTCCATTTTCCCCTGAAGTTCAACAATTCTCTTTTCTTCTTTGCTTAATTTATCATATTCCAAAGTATTTTCTTCATATGTGCTTAAAAAAGTATCTACGTTAGAAGACATATATATTAGAATAATATTTATTTCATTGGTTGTGTATTAAATGTATCTTTTTTACCTAAAAATCCAAAAGTTAATGTTCCAACCATTTCACTCATACTGTCCCATATAGGTGGTCCTGATTTATATAATTTATATGCTTTGTATCCTAAAAAGATGGAAATTATAAATAAAAACCAATTAAAAAAATAAAGGTGATTGAAAAACTCCTTTTCATTTTTATTATTTTGTTTATATGTTTCATTACGGTTTTTTTCTTCCATAAATTTTTTATATTTTTCTTGTGCGTTTCCCATTATATAATATAGGTTGATTTTATTTGTATTTATCTTTTATTTATTCATTTAAACAAATCCTATAATATACTGAGGTTATCGATGTTTTACTTGGTCGTATTATTTCACAAATTTCACCCGGTCTTAATCCAATAATTTGTGCAACCGGGTCAAATCTCGATATTTGGGGAAGTTGTGAATTATTTTTTATATTATACTTAACATATGTTGATTCTTTCTCTTCTTTTGACATCACTCTATGTGGTGGAACAAGGGTATGATTTAAAACGTTGAATTGTAGTCTTGCTATAGAAATTACTTTAATATAAATACCTTCATTACTCCATATTTGCTTAAGAGTAGATAATATGGTAGAATTGGGTTCTTCATTTACTATAATCATAAGTGTATCTTTTTTATCAAGCATTTTTTCTAAGTAAAATAAATCGTCTTTCATACTATCAATTATATCTTTCTTAATAGTTTTACCTGAAGTATGATAAGAATTAACATACAACTTAGAACTTTTGTCGTTCTTTTCAAATAACATATCAAGTTGTTTATTTGTAATCATAGAGTGTAAATGTTTTTCACTTACTGTTTTATATTCATTAACATCATAATCAAGAGAATACAATATTTCTATAAGTGTTTCGCGTGATTTAAATATTTTCGAAAATTCAACATTATTTTTTGATGATTGTGATGACATTTTATTATATATGATATATAGTTTTTATATTATTTCAATTTTATTTACAATATTTTTTTAAGAGTAAATTTACCACCTTCTAAATCACCACTATCAATATCATCACTTTGTTTTTCGTTATTTTCTTCATCTGGATCATTATCTAAAGTTCTTAAATCAGGAATATTAGTTCTATTTATAAATTTTTTCTTTATATTTGATTTATCTTCTTTATTAAAATCATCTGGAATTAATAAGCTATTTGCGTCAATAATTTGTCCATCTTCCAAAAATTTATCATATGCCATATCAATTACATCAGTAGTGCTGTCAGGATATTTTTTTCTATAGTATTTGAAAAAAGTTTCTTCGGCATCTTGTCCTTTAAATTTAAGTGTTGACTCTTCTGGTTCGTCTATACCAATTTCTATACTATTAGAATTTTTAAATGATTCGGGTGTTGATGGAGGTCTCCACGCTGAACTATCATTTGAACCGGGTTCATAAGGTGAAAACCCGTCTGGTGTATTTCCACCCGGTGCATAATCAGGACTATAATCAGGAGCATATGGAGGACTTTCTTGCATGTTCATTTGTGTTTCTTCATCATCTGTGTCAGCAATATCTGATTTCTCCACAGCTTCACGTATAATTTTATTTTTATCTCTGTTTTCATAAGCTCCGCGACGTAATAGATAATTAACTGTATTTCCAATATGAACAATATTTTCAGGTTCATAACCATTATTTTGATATACATCCTTTGAAAGATTTTTCCATTTGTCACTATATCCTAAAGTTGTTAATTGATCAACGTTGTCTTCAGTTATAATACGCATTTGAATATTCATACTTTGTAATTCTTGTATTAGAAGTTTAAATGAATATGGAACTTTAACAATACTAAACGAACGACCAAATTTTGTAACATTTTTTATTTTCAAATCTTCTTCTATTTCACCATCATATTTTATTGGTCCGTCAACAAATGGACTAAAGAATATATTTTGCGATTCATTATAACATGCTATTGTTCCAGATGTATTACATACAGCCATATAGTAAAGATCTCCTCTTTCAAGCATAGATTCACTTAAAAATTTAGCTGCTCCATGACCAATAACACCATCACGTTCCATTTCACCAATACGTAGTCCACCATCATTAGCTCTACCCTTAACTGGTTGTTTTGTAAGAGTCATTTTAGGACCTTTTGCTCTATAATTAATTTTATCTTTCACCATATGTTTCAATCGTAAATAATATGTAGGTCCTATAAATATTTCACTTTCAAGCTGTTCACCTGTCATACCATTATATAGAATTTCATTACCATGTGAATTATATCCATTCTTTTCAAGCATTTCACCAAAAATCTTATGACCATGTTTATCATTAGAATATGCTGTTGTATCTCCAAATGTTCCATTTATTGCACATGCTTTTCCCATAATACATTCAATTAATTGACCTATTGTCATACGAGACGGAATAGCATGAGGATTTATTATAAGATCTGGTTTCATACCATTTGTTGTAAAAGGCATATCATCTTCATCAATAATAAGACCGATAGTTCCCTTTTGACCCGCACGACTACACATTTTATCACCGATTGCTGGTATTCGTTCTTCTCTAACTCTTACCTTTGCTATTCTAAAACCTTCTTCCTGTGTGCTTACAAATGTTTTATCAACAATTCCATTTTGAGCCTTTTTTGTTGTTATTGAACCATCAACATAAGTATCATTATAATCATCATAACTCGCTTTACCTATGATTACTGTTTTTTCTGTAACTAACGTTTCTTCTTCAATAATACCACTTTCATTTAATTTTTCATAATTATAATTAGGATTCATACCAGTAACATTTTCCTTATATGGATTTAATATTCTAACATCACTTGAATCTTCGCCAACGGTGGAACTTTCTTCTTTTGTTTCGTATGTATTATAATATGTAGTTCTAAAAAGTCCTCTATCAACAGCACCTTTATTAATAAGAATAGCATCTTCTACGTTGTATCCACCATAACAACCTATAGCAACTATTGTATTTACACCGTATGGATGTTCTTCTTTATTAAATAGATTCATATATCTTGATTTTACAAGAGGTGTTTGTCCATAATGTAAAACAATTGATGACTTGTCGAAACGATGTTGGTAATTCGAATGGAAATGAGAACAAGCTTGTTTGCTTTGACCACATGAAAACAGATTTCTTGGTAATTGATTATGTTCTGGGAATATAACAAGATTACCCATGTAACCAAACATAAGTGAATTATGAAGCTCAAGATGACTATAATTTTTTTGTTTTTCTATTATTTGTTTATTATGATGAGCAACTAAAAGAGATTCAGTTTCGCTTGTATCAACTAAATCTAATATTGAATGATGATTTTCCCATACATTTTCTATGGTTTTATTACTTCCATATAGATCTTCTATCTTGTAAAATTTATTATTTTTAAAATTAAAATTATCCTTTTTGAAATCACCACATAATAGTTGTTGCCATGTATAATCACCTATTTTTCTTGAAAAGTCTATTTGTTGATTTTTTGTAATATAATAAAGGGGACGACATAAACGACCATAATCTGTAAACATATATATAGATTTATTTGGAACATTATATGAAATACTTGTATAAATAGGAATAATTGAAAGTCTTCTACAATTTCTTATTGTTTGAACGTTTTCATACAATTTATCACATACAGCAATCCAACGACCATTTACAAAAATTTTTATACGCCCATAAATATCTCTGGGATTTAAATCATCAATTAATTGAAGTTCAATATTTTCTTTTAACCAGTCAATTAAATTATAAGATGAATAACCATTTGTAATATATGAACAAATTGTAAGATGTTTATGTAATCCACAATTTCCACCATCGGGTGTATCAATAGGGTCAATTATACCATATTGTGAACTATGACACAATCTAGGACCAACAACTTTAGCACTTGCATCAAGTGGAAGATTCAACTTTCTTAAATTTGAAATAAAAGAATTATAAGAAAGACGACTTAAATCTTGTAAAACCCCTGGTCTTTTTGTATGAGGACTACCACCCCAATTACCCTTAAATGCTTTTTTGATTCCACCTTCCAATACACGTTCTTTGGTATATTTTTGAATTGAAGCATCAAAAATTTCATTTATATTTTCCATAGTGATATCACCCAATTCTATTTTTGTTTTATAGTTGTAATTTATATCTTTATCAATATTTAAAAATATTTGCTTTTGATACATGGTATAATATTCATTAAATAAATCATACATAAGGTTTCCAGAAAGCTCAATACGTTTAAAAGAAAAACTATCCCTGTCAGTTGGTTGATCTATTTTCATAAATACTTTTAAAAGAGAAAATACCATATGACCAAGATAATATGCCTTTTGTGTATAATTTTGTTCTCCAAATTGAGGAAATAAATAATTACTTAAAATTTCAAGAGAATGATATATTCTTTTACCCTTTGTAAATGTTTTCATAAAATGTAATGCTGCGTGTTGTGTAAGAATAGAATGTGTATCATGAATACTTGGTATAAAATAATCTAAAAATTGTTCATTTTTTTCAACATCATGTAAAATAAATTCAAGAATACGTTTATCGCTTACAACTCCAAGTGCTCTAAAAAGTATAAATAAAGGTATAGGCTTTCTAACATTTGGTATCTCTACAACAAATTGGTTGTTTGTATGACGTGTATCTGGGCGAACAATATGTATTTTAAATGTTCTTACGGGTTTTGAAGCATCCTCTGATACATTTCGTATAATCGCACTATGACTATATATTGAGGTTTCAGCATTTTCTTTTATGTACATCATGTTATCAGCAAATTTTTCTTGGGGTATAATTACTTTTTCTTTTCCATCAATTATAAAATACCCACCGTGGTCATTCTTACATTCTCCAAGTTGAAAACGTAAGTCACGATCAATACCAGATAACGAACACAACGACGATTGTAACATAATTGGGATCTTTCCAAGTAATATTTTCGGAAAATTTAATGTATTTTTTACAACATCACCTTTTTCATCTCTTAATAAAAGTTCAATTGTCATATCATAGTATATTGTTATCCCATATGTCATATTTCTAAGGCGTGCTTCATTAGGAAACATAAAATGTGTATTACCTGCGTCATAAATGATAGGTTTTCCATAGTATAATTTTTTGCCATCTTTTCCACCAATATAAATATCACATTCAAATTTATACGCATCACTTTTTTCCATATAAGATTTTCTTACCTTTATTGGATTTCTTTCATTTACTATATTGTAAATACCGTTATTCACAAAAAGATTATATGAGTCAATATGATGTTCAACAAGTGCTTGAGGATTGTTTTTAAAATATTTATTTATAATGTTCCATGAGTATTCATCTGTATCGTCTGATGACATATATATAGTTAATATAAGTATTTTAATATAATAATATTCTTATATTAATTATTGAGGTTGGTAAAGAAATTACATTTTACCGAACATAAAAAGTGCTAAAAGAACAAAAAACAAGATGTAAGGTAATAAAAGAAGTATCCATGAGATATTTGTATATCCTGCTTTGCATATCAAATGAAGAATCCATGTGAAAAATAATATATATACAATTTCAAGAACGAATACAATCATAGTGTTGGAAACATCACAATTGTAATTTCCTAGACAAAATTTATTGGTATTACCCATATTTTGAAAAGCAATTAAAGCAAGAGTAACGGTGCTAATAATAAAATAAATAGCAGCAGGTGTGCACAATTCTTTAATGGTTTTAGGGATTGGTTGTTTAGCCATAATATATATGTATTGTTAGAAAAAAACATACATATATTTTTATTAAATTTAATGGTTTCCAAGAGGTTGAACAGTTGGGTTGGGGTTTACTGTTGTGGGATTACCTTCCATCATATCCTCATTGTAATCATGTGTGTATTTTAAATGATGATAAAAATTACATGCTTCGTATGGTCCAATACAGGATGAACCACCAAACATTTTATTTCGTTTCTTAAGAGTTTTTTTAACGCGCCTTCCACCATTCTTACCTTTTCTGTTATTCTTTTTAACTAATTTATTATTTTTTGTTTTTCTTTTTCCAGCGGTTTTATTTCTTTTAAAAATTTTTTTATTGGTTTTCTTTTTTAAAGAACGTCCAGGCATACAATATAAATATATTTTATTCTATATCTACATGAGTCATAAAGTGACGTCTGCAACACACACGAACCATTCCAAGTTCATCCATAACTTTACCTTCAGGTGATTTTTGAGTATGTGCTTTTGTCAAATAAACAACATCATCTGTATCATCACCGTTTTCATTTTTTAATTTTCTAACTTCCTCTAAATAATATCTATATTTATCGGCAAGAACTTTTCCACATGTGAAACATTTAACTGGTATAATCATCTTTTATAATTAGTGTGTAGAGTTTATTTTTAAATCAATTTTAATTGCGATATTTATTTTTTAATGACATCTTTATATTTTATAAAATCAGGACGTATTCTTTTTTTTAGATTATATTTGTCATATGATGGACCGATTATTGTTGTTTTATCATCACATAACCACGTAGCAGCAATAGATAAAGAACTCTCTGATATTATAAGAGTTTTTGCGTGTATAAAATCACTTAAAACTTGTAAAACGTGGGTATTTTCATTATGTATTTTTAATCGTTCGCATTCATTAAATGGTATTTCTCCGTTAGTATGTATTATTAATATAGAGTCTTTTTTAGTTTCATAGTAATATTTTATAATATTATAAAGAAGTGATAATTCTGCTTGCCTTTTTGCAGCATCACCCAATCTAACATGAATAACAATACTATCTATATTTTCTTCATATGATGGTTTTGGTAGATTTGGGTTATTTTTTCCAAATATATCTTTTATAATTGGTGAAGCTTTTATTAATTGTTCTGTTGGTTCAAAAAATGCGTTGTCTAAAGAATAAACCTTATTTTTATCAACCTCTTTTGGTATTTTCCATACTTCATGTTTATGCTTACGTTGAAGATTATTAAATGGAGGTTGTGAATAAAAAACCGCAAGTTTTTTCATACAATCATCCATATAAACAATACATGTTTCATCAACATTTTTGTGAGCAAATTTGAAACGTCTGGGAAAATTAAATATATAATTAACTTTTTTTTCTACATGCATTCCAATAATTCCAAAAATTCCTTCGAGTTGGTGTCCAAACCCATCTTCTCCATATTGTATTACATTTGGGATATTATTTTTATTATCACTAATTTCAACACTCATACATATAAAATGTAAAACTTTTTAAATCTTTTATTAATATTTTAATTAGTCATTTAAAAAGTTATGCAGAAGAACATCTTTATTTTTATTTTTAACGTATCCGGATAAAATAGCACTTTCATACATTTTACGTAAAACATCTTCTGGACACGTTGATCCCGCTTTAAGTAATCCATGTTTTTTAAGATAATTTTTTACCTCTTGTATATTTGTATTATGAAGACCTATTTTTTCCTGAATTACTTTTTTTCTTAAGGTGCTTCCCTTAACAAGAACACTTATAGTTCGGTTGTGTTTTGATCTTCCTAATTTATATTTTTTACGTTTTGTTCGTTTTATTAAATATTTGTTTTTTGGTTTTTTAATTAGACCTCTATTGTAGTCAGTATTTATTTTATTTGTATTAATTTGATTTTTTATTTTGTCTAATTGTTCTTCATTAGGAGGTAATATGTTTTTATTAGAAATGGAACTTAGTTTTTGAGTTTTTTTTAACCAACTTCTATATGTTGGTTTTAATCCATTTTTAAGACATCCATATGGAATATCTGGTATAGTCATTTTATTAGAAATTATAGGTTGTGATGAAGGTTCTTGTTGTGTTTGTATATTATCAGGTTGTATATAATGGTTAGTTTTATTATATTGAATAGGTATATCTTGAGGATAATCTATGTCAACCGGAGCTATATTATAATTGGGTGGTGGTATATAATTATTTGTATAATTATTTGTATAATTATTGGAATTATTATATGGATTTTTTAAACTTTTATTGTGTGCGTTATGTAACATATTTTGTGATGGTTGAAATGTATTAGAAAGTTGATTTCTTTGGTTTCTATATTTGCCAGGATTATTAGTTAAATCTTTTAAATAAGTCATAGAGTCTTGAAAATCTGATGAAAACTTTCCTATGTCTTCATTTTCGTTAGAATTAATATTTCTTTCCTTGTGTTCTTTTATCTTTTGTAAGAGATTTCTTTTCATAACATTTGGTGAAATTAGAGGCGTGGGTCTACTTTTTTTTGTTTTATTATAACCAGAACGTCCTCGTTTTGACATGGTAAGTAATTCTGGATTAACATTTATTGTTTTTTTTGACATGTATTAATGGATATTATGAAGATAAAAAATATAAAATTACTACATATTTGCAGGTTCCTAAATTATATAAAAAAAATGATTTAAAATTGAAACTATTAATTCATGAATGATTGACAATAAAAAAATGACAGAACAATCTTGGTTATCCGAAGAAAAGAATATTGAATTTCCATGGAAAATCATTAAATCATATTTTAAAGGTAGTCATCTTGAAAAATTAGTGCGACATCAACTTGAATCATATAATATGTTTGTTAATTATCAAATACAAAGAACAATTAATATGTTTAATCCTGTTCGAATAGCATCTGAACATAATTACGATGAAGAAACAGGACATAATTCTTTAGAAATATTTATTACATTTTCAAACTTTCAAATATACAGACCACAAATTCATGAAAATAATGGAGCAACCAAATTAATGTTTCCTCATGAATCAAGGTTGAGAAATTTTACATATGCTTCACCTATGACTATTGATATGAATATTAAATATGTAGTGAGAACAGGTGAAAATTTAGAAAATGTTCAAACTTCATATAAGACAATATCTCAAGTTCATATTGGTAAACTACCTATAATGTTGAAATCAAGTATATGTGTATTAACACAATATAATTATATGAATTCTAATGTTACGGGTGAATGTAAATATGATACAGGTGGATATTTTATTATAAATGGTTCTGAAAAAACTGTTCTTGGTCAAGAAAGAGCAGCAGAGAACAGAGTATATTGTTTTAATATATCGAAAAATAATACAAAATGGACATTCATGGCAGAAATAAAATCAGTTCCAGATTTTAAATGTATAAGTCCAAAACAAATTAATATGATGGTATCATCAAAAAACAACGGTTTTGGAAATGGTATTTATATGCAAATCCCGAGAATGAAAATACCTGTTCCTCTTCTTGTTGTATTTAGAGCTATGGGAATAATACCAGATAAAGAAATATGTAGTAAAATAATCCTTGATATTGAAGATGAAAATAATGAAGAAATGTTAGAATTTCTTAAAGCATCTCTTATTGATTCGAATAATGTTCTTACACAAGAAAGTGCCATAGAATATATTACAGAAAATGTTATTTATACACCAATCAATATGTCCCAAGAAGATGGATATAAAAAGAAACGTGAATTTGCTTGTGATATTTTAAATAATGATCTATTTCCGCACTGCAGAACAAAAATTCAAAAGATATTCTTTATGGGTTACATGGCAAACAAATTAGTTCGATGTTCTTTGAAAAGAATTCCTCTTGATGATAGAGATTCGTATCTTAACAAGAGAATAGACCTTACGGGAACACTTTTAAATAATCTTTTTAGAAACTATTTTAACAAATTAGTAAAAGATATGCAGAAACAAATTATTCGTGAAATAAATACTGGTTCATGGAAGTCATCTGGTGATTATATAAATATAGTAAATAAAACAAATATATATAAAATCATAAAATCAACAACTATTGAAAATGGAATAAAACGTGCTCTAAGCACAGGTGATTTTGGAATAAAACATTCAGCAAATAATACAAAGGTTGGTGTTGCTCAAGTTCTTAGTCGATTAACTTATGCTTCGAGTCTTAGTCACTCTCGTCGTATTAGTACACCAATTGACAAAAGTGGTAAGCTTGTTCCTCCGCGTATGCTTCATAATTCAAGTTGGGGTTATTTATGTCCTGCTGAAACTCCGGAAGGTCAATCCGTAGGTGTAGTTAAAAATTTAAGTTATATGACACACATTACAATTAATTCTGACAGTGAACCAATATATGAATACGTTAAAGATAAAGTAATTAAATTTGAAGATATTAATGATACAGATATGAATAAAAAAGTAAAAGTATTTATAAATGGCATGTGGATTGGTGTTACAAACGATGCTTATAATTTATATATTGATTTAAAGAATAAAAAATATCAAGGCATTATTAATATTTATACATCTATCATATTTGATATTAAAATGATGGAAATACGTGTTTGTAATGACAGCGGTCGTTTAACACGACCTATTTTAAAAGTTAAAAATAATGAATTGTGTATAACACCAGATATTGTGAAAAAATTAAATAATGGCGAACTTAACTGGGATGACTTATTTGTTAATTGTAAGATTGACGAAAGTGTTCTTGAATATGTTGATCCTGATGAACAAAATCTTTCCATGATAGCGATGACACCACAAAAATTATCAAATCAAAAAAAATATAATTATACACACTGTGAAATTCATCCTAGTACAATATTTGGAATTCTTGCTTCTTGTATTCCTTTTCCTGAACATAACCAATCTCCAAGAAATACTTACCAATGTGCTCAATCAAAACAATCCATGGGTGTATATGTAACAAATTTTGATACAAGAATGGATAAAACAGCATATGTTTTAAATTATCCTATGAGACCTCTTGTTGATACACGTGTTATGAATCTTATTCATATTAATAATATTCCATCGGGATGCACGGTTGTTGTTGCTATTATGAGTCATACTGGATATAATCAGGAAGATAGTTTATTATTTAATAAAGGTTCAATAGATAGAGGTTTGTTTCAAGCAACTATTTATCATACAGAAAAAGATGAAGATAAAAAAGTAAATGGTGATGAAGAAATACGTTGTAAACCAGACGCATCAAAAACAAAAGGAATGAAATTTGCTAACTATAATAAAATAAATAAAGACGGTGTTATTCCTGAAAATACACGAATTGAAAATAGAGATGTTATCATCGCAAAAGTTGTTCCAATTAAAGAAAATAAAAATGACCACATGAAAGTTATTAAATATGAGGATTTTAGTAAAACGTTTAGAACTGATCAAGAAACTTATGTTGATAAAAATTATATTGATAGAAATGGTGATGGTTATAATTTTGCTAAGGTAAGAACACGTGAAGTGAGAAAACCTGTTATTGGTGATAAATTTAGTAGCCGTCATGGACAAAAGGGAACTATAGGAAATATTATACCAGAAGAAGATATGCCATTTACAAAAAATGGTGTTCGACCTGATATTATTATTAATCCTCATGCTATTCCATCGAGAATGACAATTGGACAATTAAAAGAGACATTATTAGGAAAAGTTTTGATTCAACTTGGATTATATGGTGATGGAACAAGTTTTGGTGATTTAAGTGTTCAAGATATAGTAAATGAACTTACAAAAGTAGGATTTGAATCATATGGAAATGAACTAATGTATGATGGACTTACCGGAGAACAAATGGAATCAAGTATATTTATCGGTCCTGTATTTTATCAACGTTTAAAACATATGGTTGCTGATAAACAACATAGTCGTTCTATTGGTCCAATGGTAAATCTAACAAGACAACCAGCTGAGGGAAGATCACGTGATGGTGGTCTTAGATTCGGTGAGATGGAAAGAGATTGTATGATTTCACATGGAGCAAGTAGATTTACACGAGGTAGAATATATGACGCATCAGATAAGTTTCAAGTTCATTCATGTAAGAAATGTGGTATGATTGCGTCTTATAATGATGACCTTAATATACATGTGTGTAAAATGTGTGATAATAGAACTGAATTTGCTTATAATGAAATTCCGTATGCTTGTAAATTATTATTCCAAGAATTAATGACTATGAATATAGCACCAAGAATTATATGTGAATAATTATTCCATATTAATTACATAAATTATTAAATTATTTAGAATATTAACAATTATAATATCATTTTTTTAATCAAAAAATATTATATTGTGTTAAAATATATGGAAAACTATCCCGAAAACTATCCTAATAGACATGTTATGAGTATGATGCTAACAAGCACCGATAGAAAACAAATTGTTCGTTCATTTAATACAAAAAATTTATCTAAAAGAGTTATTACACCTTTCCGTGCTCTTGAAAACGCTGGAGATCTTTTGGCAAGAAAAAACTATACGTGCGGTGGTCCAAATCAAGTATCCAACGTAAGACGTCGTCAATCTAATAGTATGTTTAGAGGATTAGCTAAATCTAATTGTGATCAAAGTGGTATTCCGGGAGCAAGCTGTAATCCTAAATACGTATATGATTCATCCATATATTCACGTCACAAACGTTTAGTATCATCACAAAAAAATTATGACGACACATCATATGGTGGTGATAAACATCATGGGTCACAATCTGTTCAACTATAAATATTTGTGACTTTAATCTCATATGTATTACCAGTATGATTTACTATTTATAATTTTATATTTGTCTATATTATAATGAACAAATATTTAGCCGAATTTTTTGGAACACTCCTCTTTGTATATATTATTCTTGCCACTGGTAACCCTATCGCAATCGGTATTGCTCTTGGTTTAGTAATTATGGTAACCGCACCGATTTCAGGAGGACATGTTAATCCTGCCGTTTCTGTTACTATGGCGATGTTAGGAAAACTTCCACGAAGTGAAATACTTCCATATGTATCTTCTCAACTTGCTGGAGGTTTATTTGCTCTTGAATTATTTAAGAGTGTTAAAGCATAAATAATTATTACGCGTTAAAATTAAATATATACATATTGTATTATGAGTACTTTTGCAAGCGTAGCACAATTATTTGGAATGAAAGCGGGTGGTCGCAAATCTTTGAGAAAAAATAAAAAGAACACAAAGAAAGGTGGTAAATCTATGAAACAAAATAAATCAAAAAAACAAATGAAAAAACAAATGAAAAAACAAAAAAAAGCTGGTAAAAAAACCACTAAAAAACAAACACGCAAACAACGCAAGTAATTTAAAATCTATTTTCAATTAAATAATATTACTAAAATCAATATTATTTAATAATTCTATTATAGTTATTTTTTCATTTTTTTTAAAACAAATTTATACCCCAAATATATTGATATTCCACCTACAGATAAATAAAATAATTTAGCTAATATATCTTCAGTTGGTAATATACCTTTTTTTCTTTTTTCTTTCTTTGTAACAACCTTTTTATATTGATAAAATGGAGAACTATTTTCAAATGAATCAGGAAACGGATTCAAAGACTCTTCCTTTGTATTTTTCTTTGATATACATGTATTTTCAATTAATGAAAACCCTTCACCACATTTTTTTCTTGTAATTGGATTTCGTGATTTTCCTCCAAAATCACACGCATCCATATTTTCTATATCTTGAATACTTACAAACCTTTTTTCATTATTTTTTTTATTATCTTTATTAATAGTTTCAAGTTCAACTTCCATACATTCTGGTGTAAGACCTCCTGAAAGAGAGTTAACTATAGTTGAAGGGTCTAACGCATTAGCATTCTCAAGAATACCTGGAATAAGACCTCTAAGCGAACTACTTTTTATACCTAATTGACTTAATATAGGAAGTTTTCCGGATGGCTTATTATTAATATATATAAAACGATCTTCACTATTACCTGTATCAACATTTTTACATGTTGAACCAGTTCTTACAAAAAATTTATTTCCAAGAGGTTGTCCTGTTTTAGATGCTTTTGATTTACCCGACGCAAGAAGATCAATATAATTAATAAGTCCTGAAACATTCTTTGTCATTTGACTTAATGTACCTTTCCCAGAAATACCCATATTATCAGGAGTTTTTATACTTTTTACATAACTATATTCTGATGTTGCTGTTGTTTTATCATCGGACATATATATAATTGTTATTTTATTATAGTAATTAAAATTATAATAAAATTTATATTTATTCCATACTTGGAGCAGATTCAAGAACCTCTGCTTTCGCATTTTCTGCTTCCGCTTTACTTTCTTCAGCTGAATTTTTCATTTCATCCAAGTCTTCTTCTAAATCAATAATTGTCTTTTTCATACCATTAATTTCTTTATCTTGTTTTGAATCCTTATCAATTAGTTTTTTATTTGATTTATTAACTTCTTTTTTAATAGATGATTCTATCTGCATTTTTTCGTAATCTTTAAGACCTTCAAGGTGTGGTGTAAAAAATACATATTCTATAAGACCATAGGCTATTATAATAGTAAAAAAATAGACAAGATATTTTACAATATTTTTCTTAATATGACTAACAACTCCCATATATATTGTAGTAATATTATTAGTATATTATTATTATGTATTAATTCATTTATATATACCTGGATAACTTGATATAAAGATATATTTATGATTATTAATATTATGTATTACAATATTGGATTGTTACTTACTTTTGCTTATTTATGTTACTCTAAAGACTACAAAGCAGTAGATGAATTAAATTTAGAAAATTATATTGGTAAATGGTTTCAAGTTTATCAAGATAATTTTAATAAATTATTTCAAGGAAATGGAAGATGTTCTACTGCTGATTATTCTATTTTAAATGATAATACTGTTTCGGTATTTAATCAACAAATTAATATGAAAAATGATTATGATAATATAAATGGGTATGCTTATTATAAAAATGGAGATTGTTGTGGTTATTTAACTGTTAAATTAGATGGAACACCTGAAGCACCTTATTGGGTATTAGAATTAGGACCTATTGTTGATGGTTTATACGATTATTCTATTGTTTCTGATAATAAAGCATTATCTTTATTTGTATTAACACGTAATGTGGAACGTTTTTATAAATTATACGATGAACAAGTATTACAATCATTACAAGATTTCGGGTTTACAAAATCTGTAAATACTCCAAAAATAATGAATCAAACAGATTGTATTGTAAATTAAATATGGTTTTATATTTTTTTATAGATTTTAATATTATTATGTATTAATTTAGTTATATATACCTGGATAACTTGATGGTGATGATTTACAATTTTGGTTTATACATGAACTATGTCTTTCACTTTTATTTATATTTAAACCTTCTTTCATTAAATTTGTCATACCTATTTTATTATCACTTAAATTAGTGTCTTTATTTTCTTTATTTAATGAGGGATATATCGCTGCTTTTAATCTAATATTTTCTCTTGCAGAATTCTCATACAAATGTTGTATTGGTAAAGATAATTCAATATATTTTTCCTTAAACTTTTCTTCATATTGTTCGTTTGGTAAAGTAACATTATTGTCTTCATCAACTATATCATTATGTATTTTAGAAAGTTCATCTTTATTTGATTTACTAGTTAGAACTTCGTTTTTTATATTTTCCCATGTATTAACGTCATCAATAAAACTCTTACCTGTTGGATTTACATATTCTATATTATTTTCAAATGATTCTACTGTTGTAGAACCGTCTCGACGTTTTGTCTCATCTTCTACATATTTAATATTTATCCATTCTTCTATTATTAATGATGAATTTTTAATCGCCATGTCATATGTTAAACCAGAATTTTTTTTTGTATTCTCAATATCGTTTCCTTTATTTTCACTTAAAAGAGCTTTATCATATAAATATTCTTTTTCTTTCCAATTTTTATCAGAATTTTCACTTGTTCCTTTTATTTTTTCTTCAACATTATTTTTTAAATCAACGTCCCATTTATTACCTAATCCGTAGCGTTTTTCATTAAATTTATTTTCAGCATCTTTGTTTATTGCACGCATTATGGGTCGATAATATTTATTAAAATTATTCTTATCAGCACAGTGTCCGGAATATTGGTTATTCGCACAACCTACTTCATTATTAAATTCACCTATTGTTGCACTTTTCATAATGTAATCAACTTTACGTCTATTATCTTCATTTACGTAGTTATATTTTAGAGTTGTAGATGGTGTATAATTATCTCTATAACCTATCGGTAATTGCACACTCGGTTGTTTTAATCCAACACCATCCTGAAGATATTTTTTATCCCTCCACCATCCTTGTCTTTCTTGTGCTCTTCTTCTACGTTTTTTTTTACGATTCCTACTTAATCCCTCTTTAGTTACATATGTTATTTTCATAAATGAATAAACTAAAATAATCAAAAATATACCAACCAATATATAAATTTTATTCATATATATATTTCATATAAATATTTTCTACGTGTACACCAATGTCAGTAAATCTAAATCATCGATTTCGTTTTTTCAAAGAAAATACCAGCTGGAAAACACCAAACGATCCTGCATACACAAAGGCTAATGTTCCTATGAATGTTTTCTCAGGACAAGGATCAGGCATTTTTGTAGAAAGAAAAGCACAACCTATAAAAAATACATATAGAAGATCTCTTAATATGTCTAATAGTTATATTTCAGGTTCAAGAGGATCAACCATTAAGGATACAATTGATACACCTGGAGGTGCTATGGTGGCATCATTTAATTGTGAAAATGTAGGTCTAGGAGCTATTGTTCAACATAACGGTAAAACAACAAATAAATCTCAAACACCAGCAACTATGAATCAATGCATGACTGCTGAAAGAAACGCACGTCTTAGACTTAGACATAAAACAATTATACCAATTGCCGCAGGATGTAATAATAAATGCACAAATAAACCTTATTTTACTCGTCTCGAAGAACGCAGAAAATATCTTAAACAAGATTTTAAATCAAACTTGAGTGATAATGTATGTTGTAATAGAGATCCATCATGTTATAATTGTTCAGTATCTGGAAAAACTCGTTAATTATTAAATAAACTAAAATAAACTAAAATATATTTAAATTGTATTTAATTTTAAATATATTACCAAAACTAAAGCAAAATTAAATACAAATACTTTTTTTTAATAATTATAATGTATATATGAGCAAAGAAGATTCATTTAGTATTAATATTGTTATTAATTCTATTACATTTAATAATTTCACCGACAGGAGTATTCGTGTTCCATATAAACCAAATCCTATTAAACATTATAGACAAATGGCTTCTATATCATCATCAAAAAGTTCAAAAAATACACATATGATAGGACATTTAAATGGAATACCTGGTGGTTCATATAATTCGGTTATATCAAATAGTTTAAATGAAATCACAAATGAAGATTGTATCCATCCAAAAATAGTTAATAAAATTATTATACCAAAAACAATTTATACTATCAATATGGATAACCCTGATAAATGTTCAAGTAATTGTAATAATCCAGAAAAAATAGCAAGAAATCGTGTTAGACAGAGTAATACCACTATAAACGAAGGATATTTTTCAAGAGGTATTGGATATCTTCAAAATAGAAATAAAACAAATGAACGCAAAATGAACAATTTTTTAGACAGAGAAGAATCTATTAATTTATATGGTAGTTACGACAAGCAAAAATTTTTTTTACGTAACTCACACACATCTGGTTCTCTTGCAGGATGTGCTATATCTTATTATAAAACATCAAACACACAATTCGCATTAAATAATGGAACAACGTCATCAAATCTCACCGGAAGAAAAAAATATAACGTTGATAACCTCTGTAGAACACGTATTCCTAAAAATGATTATTTTTTTGGTATTACATCATCTGTCGATAGAAAAAGATATAAGAAGAAGGTTTGTTGTTTCCCACCAGACCCCAACGAGGTTACATTTGAAAAAATACAAAATGTAGTAAAAGATATAATGAATAATGTATCTACATTACGAGATATAGTAAATGATAACAACGCTTATGTTATATTAGGTAATGTTGTCAAAATAAATGATGGTGAATATCAAGTTCCTATTCTAATAAAAAATATAAATTTATCACAACTTGATGAATTTGAAAGTGTTAATTTATTAACATTTATGCGAGAAAAATTTGTTAATCAAAATATAAATCCTGATTTGGCTGTTCAAATATTGGGTACAGATAGTATCGATTATAATCAACAATTTAATAGAAATGGAACAAGATTTTATGTAGATCCAAGATCTTTAAGAGTAACTTATTTGAATGATGTTTTAAATAATCCAGAGGCTTATATAGAAAAAACAGGTTTTGTTAGAGAATTTAATGATGGTGGAACAGTTATAGAAATGGAAATAGATGGTCTTCAAGAAGAATTAACAGGAAATAAATTAGAGGCATTTAAATTATACTTAGAGAACCTATATTTTTTAAGATATGGAGTAAAATATACTTCCATCGAATTTGTTTAATAATACTTAATACTTATGCAAGAAGTGTGTATAAATATTATGTACAAATATCATATGGTTAAACAAACATTCCGGGTGTTTTTTAACAGTCTATTATTGTTAAATAAACCTCGTATAACACAACCGGAACCAGAACCTGAACCGGAACCAGAACCACCTGAACCCGAACCGGAACCTGAACCGGAACCGGAACCACCTGAACCTGAACCTGAACCTGAACCAGAACCTCAACCTGAACCGGAACCAGAACCACCTGAACCCGAACCTGAACCTGAACCGGAACCTCAACCTGAACCTCAGCCGGAACCAGAACCTCAACCTGAACCGGAACCTGAACCTGAACCTCAGCCGGAACCAGAACCGGAACCTGAACCTCAGCCGGAACCAGAACCGGAACCGGAACCTCAACCTGAACCCGAACCGGAACCCGAACCGGAACCCGAACCGGAACCCGAACCGGAACCTGAACCCGAACCGGAACCGGAACCGGAACCCGAACCGGAACCCGAACCGGAACCCGAACCGGAGCCCGAACCGGAGCCCGAACCGGAGCCCGAACCTCAACCGGAACCGGAGCCCGAACCGGAGCCCGAACCCGAACCCGAACCCGAACCGGAACCTGAACCTGAAATTATAGATTATCCCGATAAGGATGATAACGCAAAATATATAAATTTTATCAACGATGAACTCGTAATAGAAAATCATTTATATGAACCCAGAGATATAGGAGGACCTCATAAATATGGCGATGTTAATGATCCTAATAATAAAGCTGACGAATATGATCATATAACTTTTACAATTCCACCAGGAAGACAATCAACAGAGATTATATTAGAAAATTATTCATCAAGTAATAATGACTCCACAAAACTTAAGATACATTTTACAGATGATATTAAAACAATCACATTCCCTCCTCCATTTATTATGGAAAGAACATTCAATATAGAAAATATTAATGATAATATGTTACATGATAATTCAAATGAGTATATATTAAAAGGAGGGTTCTATATGAATCCTATTGGAACAAAGTATTCGATGTTAATAGAATCAGCAAACGAATCACCAAGTTATCCTATATATTATAAATTACGTATTCTACTTGAAAAAGAACCTCAACCCGAACCGGAACCGGAACCAGAGCCTGAGCCCGAACCGGAACCGGAACCTGAACCGGAACCTGAGCCTGAACCGGAACCTGAACCGGAACCGGAACCTGAACCGGAACCCGAACCGGAACCGGAACCAGAGCCTGAGCCCGAACCGGAACCGGAACCAGAGCCTGAGCCCGAACCGGAACCTGAACCTGAGCCGGAACCTGAACCTGAACCGGAGCCTGAACCGGAACCTGAACCGGAACCCGAACCGGAACCCGAACCGGAACCTGAGCCGGAACCAGAACCGGAACCGGAACCAGAACCGGAACCTGAACCAGAACCGGAACCAGAACCGGAACCTGAACCTGAGCCAGAACCCGAACCGGAACCTGAGCCGGAACCCGAGCCGGAACCCGAACCGGAACCCGAACCGGAACCCGAACCACAGCCAGAACCGGAACCAGAACCTGAACAAATGACAACAAATATTGAAATATTCAATGATGTAACTATGGAACTCGATTATAACATAACAGACCAAATAATAGAGAATAATCCAAAAATCAATCAAGTTTTTGTTGATAATTTTGAAGCTACGAACACAAACACATGTAATCTTATGACAGTTGAACTACAGGTTTGGGTTAATAACATTAATATCGCAGCACGCAGTTATACGAATAGTGAAGGAATGTCACCTACCTATATGGTAAGAGGTAGTTTGGCATCACCTTCTGATCTTGAAAACCCTTACAACGATATTTCAACATTAAATTATCATCCTGGCCGTATTCATGATGGAACAACTTATTATTACAACCAAGATACTTATTATGGTCCTTATACAAATAGCACAAGAGATGAATATTTAGGGGTTCAATTGAGTGAGGATGTATATCTTGACGACATTCAAGCGATTGTTATATTTAACAGACATGATTCACAGATTGAAAAGTATTTTAAAGGAAATAATATAAATTTAGCATATAACTATCAATACACTACAGATGAAAATAATAACCCAATAAGACCTCCAAGTGTTAAATTTACACAGCATCTTGATGATAATACTAATCCTGGATGGATAGACATTAATGATACTCGTCTTGATGGTCCTAAGTATTTTATTTTAATGAGATGTCCAGCGTTTGGCACAATACCTAATTCGATGAAAACCTCAACTATACCAACTCGGTACACCACTACACATGGTTCAAGTCAAGTCATTGCAAATACAAATGATTTACCAGTTTATTTAGACAACGGATATGGTAAAAAAATGAACAATCAACATATTTATTCTTATGATTGGGATAATATAGAAATTTCTTATACACAAGATAGAATTAGAACAGTTAATTTTGATGATAGTGAAGGAATAATAACTAATGAAGTTTTTATTGAAAGAATGAATACTTCGTTAGAAACAACAATTCAATATAAAGAAGGTTATAACGAAAATAATCAAAAATATACTTACTTAGAATTTACAGATATTGGTGATTCAACATGGAATCTTAATAATATACCTTCATTTATATTTAATAGAGGTAGATACGATGACCCAGAATTTATAGGAGATAATGATGAATTATTCTCTATGAAAATTACGTCATCATCAAATAAATTATATTATAAAATAATTTTTATTCCATCTTCTATGACAATAGTTAATCAAACTAATAGTAAAAGTTCTTTTATAAAAGAAGGTGAAATTTATATTCATAAACTTATTCATAAATTAGAAAGTGATCTTGATTTAGAATTATCATATAACGTTTCTAATGAAGACAAATTAGTTTTTAATATAACAGAAGGAGAACCAATAACTTTATCTGGTTTATCCATAGATATTTTTGATAGTGAAACATTTACTTTAACATCAACAGACAATATTATTTATTTTATAAATTACGGAAATCCAGAACCAGAACCTGAACCACAACCTGAACCGGAACCACAACCAGAACCTGAACCAGAACCTGAACCTGAACCTGAACCTGAGAAGAATGTCATATTTGTTGAGGCTTATGAAGATTTTACTATTGTTCGAACAGATAATATTGCAGAGCTCAAGATGGATGATCTTACTCGTGCCGGTGTTAAATCTGGTCATGAAACAGGTGATAGGGAACTACTGGAAGCTAGTAGCGCGAACCAAAATGTGACATTGGCTAACGATATCGATATCGATTATGTAAAGAGCTTTGAATTTTATGACTGCTGGCCATGTAATTATACAACTGGTGGAAGACCGCGTTTAACAGCAAGTCTTAGAATAGATTTCCAAAAACCTGATGGAGTCAATACATTTGTACACTTTAGCACAGGTAGCGGTAGTTGGCTTGTCGGGACAGAAAACGCATTTCCTAGCGAAAGTTCGTATGACACAAACAATAGTAATTATTATTTCCGTCCCTTTAAAAATGACGGAACAAGTAAGACTGCAGACGGTGTTACATTGACTATTGCTGATGGTGATAATAATGGTCCATTTGTTATTAATTGTTCTGAACCTATTAAATTAACATCTATAACAATTATGGTTGATGGATGGTATAATTTTCAAAATACTAATCCATATAACATAGGTATATTGTTTCACAGAAAATCAGCTGAATCTAACATAATTACACTTAATCGTGAACCACCAGCTATTCTTTCTGTTTTCACCGCTGGTGAAACCTATACAGGTGATGACTTTGTCGTCAAACTCACAACCGACCTTGGTATTACTACTGAATATGTGGAAACCACCGTTACCGATCCTAATAGACCTGATAACGAATTGTTTACCGCACATATCAACTTCCCTGCTGGTGCTACATTGTCAGGTGTCCCTAATAGCATATTTGCGGTTGATTCACCAAATGTAACACTTGCGGCAGGTGAAGGACTTGAGTTTAGACACGTAGATGTTGAAGAAACTGTTACTTTGACAACAACGGTTAATTCATCCACAATAACTGCCGGTGATTACTTTGTTCATGATATTGTAAAACAATTGGAGACAGATCTTTCTATTGATATTGCTTATGATGGAACTGATATTGTATTTAAGAACTTAACAGCAGATTTACCAATAACAATACAAACAACACAGTCTAAGATTAGTGGTTCTCTTGATAGCACAGATGCTTCCATATTTAATACAGACGGTAATACACTGACACCAGCCGACAACAAGCTCAAGTTTGTGACCTACGGTCATCCCGAACCGGAACCTGAACCGGAACCTGAGCCTGAACCGGAACCTGAACCGGAACCCGAACCTGAACCGGAACCGGAACCTGAACCGGAACCGGAACCGGAACCTGAGCCAGAACCGGAACCCGAACCCGAACTACCGGATTTCCCTGGTGAGTTCTATGAAATGGTCGATGTTCTAAGTTGGGGTTCGGCGACGGAACAGAAAATCCTAGCAAGTGATAAACAGAATAATCACGAATTCGGCTGGTCGGTGGCGATAGATGGCACCACCGCTATCGTCGGGGCTCCTGGTGAACACACCGGTGCCGCTTACATTTTTGAATACGTTGGAACCACATGGACAGAGGTCGCGAAAATCATGGCAAGTGATAAAGCGGGAAATGACTTATTTGGCAGGTCGGTGGCGATCAGCGGCACCACCGCTATCGTCGGGGCTGATAAAGAAGACCCGGATAATGTTTATAATGCCGGTTCTGCTTACATATTTGAAAAAGTTGGGGGGACATGGGGGAATGCTGTTTCCGGACAAACATATAGAACAGAAACACAGAAAATCACCGCAAGTGATAAAAGCGGATCTGACCAATTCGGCATTTCGGTGGCGATCAGCGGCACCACCGCTATCGTCGGGGCTTACATGAAAGAATCAGCGTCCTATGCCGGTGCCGCTTACATTTTTGAACGCGGTGAATCCGGGTGGAATGCTACAGAAACACAGAAAATCATAGCAAGTGATATAGCGGCAAATGACTATTTCGGCTTTTCGGTGGCGATCAGCGACACCACCGCTATCGTCGGGGCTTATCAAGAACACCCTGATGGTGTTAGTGATGCCGGTGCCGCTTACATATTTGAACGCAACGGAGATGGTTCATGGAATACAACAGAAACACAGAAAATCCAAGCAGGTGTTCCAGTGGCAAGTGACTATTTCGGCACCTCGGTGGCGATCAGCGGCACCACCGCTATCGTTGGGGCTCGTCTTGAAGACACCGGTGGTTCCCATGCCGGTGCAGCTTACATCTTTGAAAAAGTTGGGGGGACATGGGGGAATGCTGTTTCCGGACAAACATATAGAACAGAAACACAGAAAATCATAGCAAGTGATAAAGATGAATATGACCAATTCGGCAGGTCGGTGGCGATCAGCGGCACCACCGCTATTGTCGGGGCTCATTTTGAAAACACCGATGGTGTTTCTAATGCCGGTTCCGCTTACATCTTTGAAAAAGTTGATGGGACATGGGGAAATGAAGTTGCCGAACAAACATATAGAACAGAAACACAGAAAATCCAAGCAGGTGTTCCAGGGGCAAATGACTTCTTCGGCGGGTCGGTGGCTATTAGCGGCACCACCGCTATCGTCGGGGCTATTGAAGAAGACACCGGTGGCTCCAGAGCCGGTGCAGCTTACATTTTTGACGCATCAGTAACCCAAACACAATCCACAACCCCTAGCCTCGAGGCACCGACGACAGTTACCTTTGACGGCACAACTTTGATGATTGAGAACAACATGGGAGAACCATGGGATCTTGATGAAAATGGAAATGAAGATAAATATGACCATATTACATTTAATGTTCCTTCATTGAAAGAAATCCTTGAAATTAAGGTAAGTGAATTGGCAGACCAAGGAACAAACCAAAATGTAACCTATCGTATCCAGGAAGGAACCGCAATTGACCTCAACGGTGCCGATATGATTGCCGGAACATTCAATAATGCTGATGTGAATGGAAAGAACTTGCTTGAAGACGGAAATAGTGTGTTACATAAGTTGAACGGTGCTGATAATGGAAAAGATTATTCAATCTTGTTCTATAATGAAACCGGATTTGGTTCACCATTATATTATAAGGTTCAAGGTTCTGCTACAGAAGAACCTTAACCTGAACCGGAACAAATTTCAAAAAATATTGAAATATTTAACCATATAAAAGAGAAGAAAAATCTTACATAGATATTTAAAAAATAAAAAACAATAAAAAACAATAAAAAACAATAAAAAACAATAATTGATTATAATTCTGTTCTAATTATATAACAAAATTATATGTCGGGATTCATAAAGCTATTATTTAATTTAAGTGGAATAAATGATTTTGATATACCAGTTAGACAACCCGAACCCGAACCAGAACCTGAACCAGAACCGGAACCGGAACCCGAACCGGAACCCGAACCGGAACCGGAACCCGAACCGGAACCAGAACCGGAACCCGAACCCGAACCCGAACCCGAACCTGAGCCTCAACCTGAACCGGAACCCGAACCTGAACCGGAGCCTCAACCTGAACCGGAACCGGAACCTGAAGGTGTATTTGATAATGGATATTTTATTAACACACCATTTAATCAAAATGAAGGTTTTGCAAATGTTTCAAATATAGGAGGAACAATAGATGGTTGGACAATTATAAAGAAAAATACTGATAACTTACCAGATGTTTCATCGAGTATATATTTAGTAAGAGTTGGTGAAAACTTTAATGGACTAATTGTTCCACAAAATACATCAAATACATCTATTGTTGCAGCATTATATGGTAATATAAAAATAAAACAAAATCTTAATATACCTGATTATAGAGATGGAAATAAACTAATGAAGTTTTCTGGAGACTTTTTAATTTATGATAGTTCGAATACACTACAGAATAATACAGCTGTTGTGAATTTTTATGTAAATGGTGAAAAAATACATTCAAAAAGATTTACAAATTATGAAACATGGAGAACATATGAATTTTATTTTGAAGCAACACACGATGATAATTTTTCAATACAATATGAAAGTAATTCTAATACTGAATATCTTTTAATAGGTGATATAATAGGTGAAAACGCATCTCCTGAACCCGAGCCCGAACCTGAACCGGAGCCTGAACCGGAGCCTGAACCGGAACCCGAACCTGAACCCGAACCGGAACCGGAAATAGAAGATTATAAAGGAGAACTTGAGTTACCTACAGAAATTACTATTCCTCAAGAAGGAACACTTACTATTGAAAATGATATTGGTGTTGTTAGAACAGGTGTAAAAGACCAATATGATCATATAAAGTTTTATTTAAGACCATATCAACAAACAGCTATTATATTGGAAAATTATAATGGACCATTAAATATAGAATTACGTGTTAGAATATCTCAAGGAGAAATTTATACAAATAATAATAGAATATTGTCAATCGATACAAATATAGCATCTATAAATATTGGTGATAACATTATTAATCCGTTATCTGTTCTAACAGGAGAATCAACAGGAAGATGGTATTCTATGTTAATATATCTATCAGATACTTCATATCAAAATATAAATGAAAGAATTGTTTATAAATTTTCAACTCATGTTGAAACTCAACCAGAACCTCAACCAGAGCCTGAACCGGAACCGGAGCCTCAACCTGAACCCGAACCGGAACCTGAACCCGAACCGGAACCTGAACCCGAACCGGAACCTGAACCGGAACCTGAACCGGAACCGGAACCGGAACCGGAGCCTGAACCCGAACCAGAACCCGAACCAAGACTTGGCGAAGAAATAAAACTCCCTCCACCAGAAACATTAAGTAATAGTATAATAAATTCAATAACATCAAATGAACTAAACGTAACAGTCTCTAATATACCTGGTTATGCTTATTTTGAAAAAGGCGAAGGAACTTATAATATAACTGTGGGTTCAGTTAATACTAATAATAGTATTATCAATATGTTTGATAAAAATTCTAATGATTATTATTCTACAGCACTAAATGCTTATGATTTTAATACAGGATTACCAAAAGAAAATACAAAGGATATTATTTCAATAATATTTCCATTACCTTTTACAATTAGTAGATTAAGAATTACAGGTAATGATAATAATAATTTTATTGATACTGTAAATGTAAGTGGTGTTACATTAAATAATTCATCTAAAACGCTTTCATCTATAGGAACATATGATGTTACAAAAGATAATAATAATCAAGTCGATATTGTAAACAATTATCCGGTCGATGAATATAATGGAATAGAATTAAATGTATTGAAAGTTATACCAGGAGCAACACATTTTGAAATAAAATATTTGGAAGTATTTGGATATGATATTATTGATAAAGAATCATCACCCGAACCTGAACCGGAACCGGAACCCGAACCGGAACCCGAACCCGAGCCAGAACCCGAACCGGAACCCGAACCGGAACCCGAACCGGAACCGGAACCAGAACCTGAACCCGAACCTGAAAAGCATACAGAATTTCTTGATTCATCAACCGGTAGAAGTTTGGTTACAGCTTATATTAATGATGAAGGAATATATAGATATGCTTTCAACGCTGATACAGGTTATTATTCAAATGATGATGTTCATGGAAGAGGAGGTCAGTCAAAAGAAGAATTTTATGGTGTAAGGGGTTCAAGTGAATTGCCGGGAAATTATTGGTTATATATTAGTGATCCTGAACACGCAATATATTTTGATACAACGTCCGCATTTACCATAAAAAATTATGATGATAAAATAACAAGATATGTAACTATTTCAGACGGTCAAATTATAAATAGAGATTATTATTATGGTATGATAAATATATCAATATTAGGAAATTTTGGTGACTTAAATATGTATGATATTTACTATCACGGTGTTAATAGAAGTGTTGTAGCAAATTATAATAAAGGTCGTTTATATTATGATCCTGTGGCGACTGGTGGAGAACCTGAGCCAGAACCTGAACCCGAACCTGAACCCGAACCTCAACCTGAACCTGAAGCTCCTGAACCGGAACCCGAACCTGAACCCGAACCTCAACCGGAACCTGAACCCGAACCTGAATTTGATAACGGTGAAATATGTTTAGTTCCTCGTCCAGTTCCTGTTATAAGAGTAATAGATTACATAAGTGAAGTTGTTTTTGAAAAATCAAGTAATACAAACAATATTCCTCATATAATGTTTAATGGAGAAACAGATTATATTGATTATCGTTTATATGGTTTGGGATATGGAAGATACTATATTGAAATACCAAGCAAAGAGAATATGGGTGGTAATAGTTTATCTATTTACAATTCACGTAATTTAACTTATATTGAAGAGGATGAGAATAATGAGGATGATGAGGATGATGAGGATGATGATAATGGTGGAATAGTTAATAATGTTCTTATGGATAAGATTAATCAAGTAGGTGAACTATATACAATAACTCCAATTACAGCATCTATTGAACAAATCCAAATTGAAAGAGAAATAGTTAATTATACTGATTATAGTATTAATAATAGTCTTGTAGATACAAATTTTTATCATGGTGGTTCTATACTTTTAGAAGTAAAAGACCTTAACGATTATACATACCAAGAAAATGCTGCTGATAAAACACCAACAAATGATAGTGATCTTGGATTTAGGTTAGTAATTGGATTAAGTAGTTATTATGATGGTGATAGTATTAGTAATAAAATTCAAGAAGATATAGATGATTTGAATGTATTTGATAGTAATGGAGAAGATATATTCTTGAAGAATTATAAGGTTAATGATGAAACTTATGGATATAGAAAAACAATAAATGTTAATGATTATGGAATTACATATAATTCATCTTATAGTGATCAAAAATTTTCAACATATACATCTAACATGGATACAAACGATTTAAATAACTTATTGAATGATATTCGAATCCAATATATAGAAAAATCACCATTTTTATACAATAGCGATTGTAGTCTTCCTCCTGAACCCGAACCAGAGCCGGAGCCTGAACCTGAACCTGAACCTGAGCCTGAGCCTGAACCTGAACCTGAACCTGAGCCTGAACCTGAAACTCAAGTTGTATTTGAAACTATTCTCACATATGTAATAAATAATTTCGTCTCGGGTTCTCTTGCAGATGTTACAACTTTAATAACTAATGCGAAAAACATATTGATTACTCATGAAAATATTAATAGTGATGATATTAGTATAACTACAACACTAAATACTACTGATGGTATTACTGTCGAAGCAAGAATATCTTCTACAGACGGATATTTTTTTATTGATGATGACAATAATATAGTTAATAGTAATAATATATTGACTAATTTTTCAACTACAATAAAAACAGATCTTACGAATAGCAATATTGGTTTAGCACCAACATTATATACAGGACCATATTATAGTGCTAATGGCATTATAGTTAATAATGGTTCAGATATTACTACAACTATTGGAAAACAAGATTCAAATAAATTTTACAGATATATTTCTTCATGGAGTGAAGTTGATAATATCACCACCACCACCATTAGCGACGATACTACCATGTATTATCATATTCCAAAAGGAACACAAGCACTTCGTATAAAATTATCTGGTTATAACGGAGAACACGGAGAAAATACTCATGACCCAAAGGGAGGTGGTAGTTGTGGAAAAATACATTTGACTGAAACAAATTCATCATTATCTGGAAAAACTATGGTAGCTAATTTTTGGTACACAAAAGGTGGAACAAAAGGTAATGGGTACCATCCAAATTCTCTGAATATTAGACATGGTGGTAGAGGTGGTGGTTGTTCATCAATATATCTATACAATCCAGATGGTAGTAATGTAGGATTATTATGTATAGCTGGAGGAGGTGGTGGTAGTAGTGGTAGTGATTCTTATGGTGTTGTCACCGTGGGTGGTAATGGTGGTATCAATAACCAAGATGGTTCTGCTGGTGATCTTCCTGGTGGTAATTGGGATGGAGAAACATATACCGGTAATGGTGGTAAAGGTGGTGGAGTGAATGGTGATGGTGGTTATCCTGGTGAAGCTTGGGTCAACAGTTCAACTCAAAATCTCGCAGGAGATGGAACCACATATAGTAATGGAAATACTTTTTCTCAAGGTGGATATGGTGGTAGTAGTGGTAGTAGTGGTACAAAAGGACAGGGGGCTGGTGGAGGAGGAGCTGGATACGGTGGTGGTGGAGGAGGAGCTGTTGGTGCACCAGTACGTTCAGTATCCTTGACTACTACATGGAGAGGGGGTGGTGGTGGAGGTGGTTCAAGTTATATAAATACAGGATACTCAAATGTTGATAATAACAATCATTTAACATCAGAAGGACAAATAGATATATCATTTCAATAATAACTGACTTTATATATAGAATAATAAACGTATATAGAATAATAAATAATTAATTACAACATTTATAAAAATCAATTAATTCAATAATTACATCTATAATGTCAACTAACATTATAGATGGCTTATGTAGAAACACAGTCACTTGAGTTATATCCAGGCTGGAATCTTGTGTCTTTTTACGTACAAGTCACACTTGAAGATATAATAGGGTCCTCGACACATATTATAGAGGTCCAAAGCGCGACACAAAAGTGGCGACGAAATTATGTTGCATTATTCAATACCCTTTCAACAATTGATATAAAAAAAGGTTATTGGATCTATTTAGAAAAAAATGATGGGCTCCCTGAAACAATTAATCTTACAGGAGCTCGAATTATCGGAGACATTACATATATACTTAATCAAGGTTGGACTCTTGTTGGTGTTCCCTCCGATGAAAATATACCTTACGTCAACGCGGTGAGTCCAAATATATTACAAATTGTTCGCCAGACACTTTCTAACGGTGAACACATATGGCAACCTGGTGATCAAGAATCGAGTTACTCACAATTCGAACCAGGAGTAGGTTATTTTATTAAGTGTGATCAACAAACAACAGTAATAATAACAATTTCAGGACCAGAACCCGAACCGGAACCGGAACCAGAACCTGAACCAGAACCTGAACCTCAGCCCGAACCTGAACCCGAACCTGAACCAGAACCCGAACCGGAACCGGAACCGGAACCGGAACCGGAACCGGAACCAGAACCCGAACCGGAACCTGAACCTGAACCAGAACCCGAACCAGAACCTGAACCTGAACCGGAACCTGAACCTGAACCAGAACCTGAACCCGAACCTGAACCAGAACCTGAACCAGAACCTGAACCTGAACCAGAACCTGAACCAGAACCTGAACCAGAACCTGAACCAGAACCTGAACCAGAACCTGAACCCGAACCCGAACCGGAGCCGGAGCCGGAACCAGAACCGGAACCAGACCCATATGATCATATTATTATTGGAGGTGGAGCTGCGGGAGTAATGGCTGCTTATAATATAGCTAAAAATAATCCAGATGAAACAGTTCTTATTTTAGAAAAGAATGAGCACACATTACAAGATTACATAGATGATGGATATAATAATTTATTTATGTGGTCAGCGGCTCAAAATGATCCAAAATATCAATACTCTTTTTCTTCAACAGATAGTAAAAGTATATGGATGGGTAAAGGTTTGGGTGGTGGAACACTCCATTTTGGACTCCAATATATTGATACAGAAGATCTAATTAATCATAACTTTAGTGAGTGGAAATCACATAGAGATGATAATGAAGGTGCTTTTGAAAATATAGTTAATTCTGTAAATAAAATTACAGGTGCTCAACGTTATACATATTCACAGAACGGTTCTTCATATAGTCCTAATGAAAAATGGCATGAATTAAAAACTCATATTGATAATCAAACATCAACAACAGGAGTAAAATTATATAATAATAAAATATATTCAAATGATATTTCTTCAGGTAATCGTCTTCTTCTTGGAGACTTATTAACAGGAATGACAAATGTTGAAATAGAGTATAATGCGGCTGTTTCTAAGTTTAGATTTAATTCTCCGGGTGAAATAGGTATTATTGAAAGTTTTAATGGTAACACATATCGTGGTTATAATTATGTTGTTTGTGCTGGTGCAATCCAAACACCTGCTATTTTACAAAGAAGTGGAATTGATTGTGGAAACAAACTTTATGACCATTCTGGATTTACAATAGTGTATGGAAAATTAGAACAACAAGAATATTATGGTGATACGGATAATGGATATACTGTTGAAGAGTTGAATTCTCTTGGATTAAATGTTTATAATATTGGAGAAGGAGGAGATTATGATTTGACTTCTACAATATTAAATAGTAGTTCTGGAACAAAAGCGATGCACAGTATTTTTAGACATGATAAGTTGATTGATACAGACGTTGCTATTGTATCGGCACCAGGAAATACACCTCCAGATAACGAACCATCGTTAAATACATCTGTAGGTGTGAAATATGTATATGATATGGGTAATTATTGGAATGGACTCGGACATCCAGGTGGAAGTCAGTATAATAATATGGTTAATAATAATTATGATTTAACATCTACATTATTAGGAAGGCATGGAAGTAATTTTAACTATAGAATTAGAAGTAAAGGTGCGAGATTAGTAGGTGTTTTAAAAGTTTCTCCAAACCAACCCAGTTTTGTTCCAGTAGATGATTTAGGATTCGAACCAAACTCAATTATTCCTCACTTACAAACCCGTGATGAAAATCTAAAATGGCAAACATATTATTCAACTGTCCCAACTCTTAATAATTTTTTGATATTGACACATGCTCAAAGTACAAATTTGACTGGTGCTGGTACAGTAAAGATAACTTCTCAAGAAAATGAAAATCCACAAGTTACACTTAACCATCTGGGTGAGAATGTTGATCCAAACAATAATACATATGTAGATGACTTGTATGACGCTTATATAAAAAATCATCAAATTATGACTGACCTTGGTTATACTTTATTAAATCCAAGTCCTCAACAAGTTACTATAGATAAGTCATATATAGCATATGCGTCTGGTTCTATTTATCACTATCATGGAACATGTGCTGTTGGAGATGTTGTTGATGAAAATCATAAGGTATATGGAATAGAAAACTTATATATTGGAGATATTTCTGTTTTATCAAAACCTTGGGGTGGTTCTACAAGTGTTCCGGCGTTAATTACTGGTTATATTTCAGCAAAAACTACATGGGAACCCGAACCGGAGCCGGAACCGGAGCCGGAACCGGAACCGGAACCTCAGCCAGAACCAGAACCGGAACCTGAGCCAGAACCGGAACCTGAGCCAGAACCGGAACCGGAGCCAGAACCGGAACCGGAACCGGAACCTGAACCTGAACCTGAACCTGAACCCGAACCTGAACCGGAACCAGAACCTGAGCCAGAACCAGAACCGGAACCTGAACCGGAACCAGAACCGGAACCTGAACCGGAACCTGAACCGGAACCTGAACCGGAACCAGAACCTGAACCGGAACCAGAACCTCAACCGGAACCTGAACCGGAACCAGAACCGGAACCTGAACCTGAATCGGAGCCGGAACCCAAACCAGATTTTTCTGGTCCAAGTCAATATAGTTATCAAATAACAACGGAAGACTGGAGTAATTCTTCTAATGTAAAACGAACAAATATGAGAGAATATGGTGATATATTATATTCACAGGCAAAATATGGTGAAAGTGTATCGACAAGTGGAAATTATTTAGTTGTTGGTAGTCCCGAAGAGTACTATGGAGATAGTGAAACAACACGAACGGGTGTTGCTTATTTATATGAATATAATGAAAATACAAAAGAATGGAATAAAGATCAACCAACAATCTTGAAGCCTTTTACAACTGATAGACAACATGATTTTGGTGAAGTTGTTGTTATAAATGGTAACTATATGGCTATATCAAGTCCTCAATCAAAGGTTTGGTATGATAATTCTTCTTTATTTGATATTACTAATGACACGTTCGATAGTAATTCTAATATTAGTTTTACAGATAACGTTTATGAAAACATGCGTTATAATGGTATAGTTTATCTTTACAAGTTATCTAATGGTTCATGGTCTGAGATTTCAAAAATAACTGTTCCATATCAAGATTATAATAGCAAAATAGGAGATAATGGAGGGTTAGATATACATGATACTGGAGATGGATGTTATATTTCTGTTGGTGACTATTATTATAATGATAATAATACTATGAATGGTCGTGGTTGTGTTCATATTTTTAAAGTAAATACAGATGATACATGGAAGTATAACGGATTTGTTGTAGCACTTAAAGAAAATGGAGAAGATGATAGTGATGATTCTTATTATGGTAGTTCTATTAATAATTCTTCAAAAGTTATTTCAATAAATTCTAATTATTTATTGGTTTCCGATCAAGAAAGAGATGTTATCATCGATGGTGGAGTTGGAGGTTTGGAGTTAGGTGTAGTTTATTTATACAAAAAAAATATTATAGGTGATAATGAATCATGGGATATATTTAAAAGAATTAATTTAATTGACTATTTAGATCAAATTTCATCTAACTTCAACCATATTGATATTCATTTTGGTAGCTCTATTAAATTACTTAATAATTATATAATTATAGGTGCTTCACAAAAAAGTATTAAAGAAGATCAAGATGATAAATCTGGTGCGGTTTATTTATTTAAATTTGATTCCACAAATATTGTTCTATTAAAAGAGTTAAAAGCAATTGATTATCCAAATTTTGAGACTTTTGATAATAATAGTAGTAATACGGATAATTTTGGGAATGACTTAGACATTAAACAAAATAGTAATCAAGATAATTATACAATTATTGTTACATCTAAATATTTTGATAATAATGAATCAAACAAATACAATACGGGTTGTATTTATGTTTATGAATTAATGGGAGATGTAATAACACCTATAAACTTAATATATTCTATAAAAAATATTAGTTATGAAGAATTTGGTTTATCTGTTTCAATTGATAAATTTATTGCTGTAGGGTCTGATGATTATGTAGATATTGATACGGGTAATAGATATAGTAATATGGGTATGGTAACATTATTGGAAGCGGAAAATACACAAGTAAAAAATATTATTTCTTACCCAACTTTTGATTCTAATCGAGAACCTTATGAGGTTATTTTTGATGAAATAACAAATAAAATAACATTTGATAATACATTAAAACAATCAGGATATACTGAACATGGTGGTTTAGATCATTATGATTATATAACATTTAAATTACCAGCAGGAAAGATATTGGATAAATTATTGTTTATAGAACCTTCTAATTTAAATGGTCAAATTCTAAGTTATAGAATACAAGAACAAAATCCATTTGATTATAATGATACATCGAACGATATTTTTTCAGGTCATTTAACTGATGCAGATGTAGGAAATAATATTATACCAGATTTTGAGCATTTTGGAACACATGATTCAACAGAAGAAAAGGTATTTACTATTATTTTATATAACTTACAAACAAATGAAAGTGTTTTGAATTATTATTTTACAACTTCTACAACAAGAGAGCCTGAACCTGAACCTGAACCGGAACCTGAACCTGAACCCGAATTAGCTGATTTATCTGGAGAAGCTGACACAGAAGTATTAAATGTAAAAACATGGGATAATACATCAAGTATAACAATGTTGAATACTGGTAATAATAATATATTGAATAACGTAGCTTCTTATGGAGCTGGTTTTGGATATTCAGTTTCAACTTTTGGTAATACCGTTGTAATTGGTGCTTATAATGAATATTATAGTTCGGTTGACAATACGAAAACAGGTGTTGTATACATATATGAATATGATGAAAGTTCAAGTTCATGGAATAATGGACAACGAATTGTTCCTAATGATATATATGAAGGACATTTTGGATCAAATGTTTCAATATATGATAACTATTGTGCTATTTCAGCAGGCAGTGCTAGAGTTTGGTATTCATTAGATAGTAATGGTGATGTTATCTTGAGCGATGTATCTGTTGATAATTATTCTGGATATAATTCTAGCGGTGGCGTTGTACACATATATAAACGTGGTGATACACTATGGGAACAACATCAGGTTATTTTTCATCCTCAAGAAAGTGGTATACCACTTGATAATTTCAATCGTTTTGGTGATTCAAATTTAGAATTAAAGGGTGATTATTTATTTACTGGTAATTATCGTCATTTTAATAATACTGGTTGTGTATTTGTATTTAAGAAACAGACAAATAATCAATGGTCATATACCACGTTGGTTCAACCACAAGATGAGAATGGAAATATAGAAACAGTTGATGATATGGAATTTGGTAATGGTTATCATATAACTGGGGAAGGAGGAAAAATAATATCGATGAGTAATAATTATCTTGTCATAGGAGCTCCACAAAGAGATGGTAATTTCTATAATGAAGAGGGATCTATATATATATATAAAAAATCGGATAATGATGAAACATGGTTAATACAAAAAAGAATTTTAATGTCTGATATTATAAATAATAGTAGCTATTCTACAATTGATTATTACACACATTTTGGTATATCTGTTTCTCTTGATAATAATTATTTAGTAGTTGGCGCTAAAACGAAAAAAACACAATTATCAACACAAACTAAAAATACAGGTGCTGCGTATGTATTTAAACTTCATGAAAACATATGGCACTATATATCTGAATTATCACCAAAGGATTATTACGACAATTATAACAACTTATCAGGAGTTACTGATTATGGTTCGTGTGTTTGTATAAAAAATTCATATATAATTATTAGTGCTCCTCAAGATAAACAAAATTATGTAAATTATACTGGTTCATTATATATTTATAAACTTGTAAATGGAATTATTACATTTCAAAATAAGATATCAACAAGTATTACAAATAATAGATTTGGTGTTGATAGTAGTGTAGATAAATTTATTGTTGTTGGATCACGAGATTATAATGACGGAACAAATACAATTACAGGTAGGGGAACAGCACATATTATTGACGCACCAACAATTCAAATTTATGGAACTCCAATTTTTAATTCAAATACACCTCCTATCGATATAAATTTTGACATAAATACAAATACACTCACAATATTAAATTCACTTAATCATACAGCATTTGAAAATAATGGATTACAAGATAAATATGATTATGTTAGATTTACGATACCAGCTGGTTATATAATTAAAAATTTAATGTTAGTAGAACCAACAGATACAAATGGTAATACAATTTACTATCGAATACAAAACAAAAATGAATTTGATTATGAATCACCCGTTGATGAATACAACGGATCACTAACAAATATAGATATTGGAACTACAAACATAATTCCATCTGGTTTAGGTGACCCAAAATCAATACAACCACAAGTTTTTACTATGATAATATATAATAGAAATTATAGTCAAAGTGCTATACATTATAAATTTATTTCAAGTGAGTTCGGGGAACCTGAACCTGAACCTGAACCGGAACCTGAAGCGGATATTGCTAATATAGAAATATATGATTTAACAACAAAAATGACTATTTCAAATAATGTTAATAATAATACATATAGTTCATCATTTGTAAGAAATAAAAAATTATTTAATAAAGTAAGAGTAACAACTGGACAATCGACAAATTTAAATTATAATGAAATTCAAGTATGGATAAATGGAGTAAATATAGCATATAATTCTATTCATGGTAGTTTGGACGTGACTACAAAAATACAAGATATTGATACAAGTATAACAAGTGAACATTCACTTTATGATAAATATTATCGCGATCCAGATTGTCAAGAATTATGGACACTTCCTAAGGTAGTTTATCCTATAGATGAAAATGGAAATAGAATTAATGAATATCAAAGTAGTGCCAAATATAGTTCAATAAATAACAACGATGGGAATTTGCTCAACACAGCTAATTCTGGTACTTATAGATCGTTTGCTACAACACAACCTGTAATTGGAGCTTATTTAGAATTAATACTTGATGATTATTATTCACTTAATGATTTACAGTCAGTTATTATATATAATAGACGTAATGATTATCAAGAAAGAATAAAGAAAGCTGTGTTATCATTCCATTACGATAATGACTTCATTCTTAACTCTTTTAAAATAAGCAATACGAGAGATGTCTATAAATTTATGGGACCAGCGACAATTTTAGAAACACATGAAAGTAATAGTCCAAGTGCCGACAAGATAGTAAAAGGTGAAAATGATGGTTTTACTACTTTAGATGGTTATGATGATATAATAACATATGATTTGGGTATTACAACGGGTGATTCAGAAATTTATACATATTCTATTCATGAATTTATAGATAAACTTTCTACAGATTTACAAACAACAATTACTTATCATGAATATGGAGACCAAACAACGATAGGTTCTTATTATAATTATACACCATCATTTGGTGCATACATTACATTTGATGATTATGCTTCCTCATATTTGGATACTATTTTAACTGGTATCCCACGAAGTATTTTCTTGGTAGATACATCGAATATTACTATAAATGCTCCTATATCACCAAGCACTACACCAACAGGTCGTATTAACTTTGTATATTTGAACGTGGAAGAACCAATTACATTTGGATTTGGAAATCAAACAGTTATTGTAAATGGTGGAGACTACTTCATTCATGATTTTATAAGAATCCTTGAAGATGGTTTTTCAACAGATATTACATTTGATGGAGATAATTTGATATTTGTAAATATATCACAAACAACAACATTTACTGTTACACCTTCATCTTCACAAATTGGAAATTTGGGAATAACAAGTCTTGATTCATCTATTTTCAATATTACATCCAAAACTCTTACAGCTCAAGATAATATTGTTCCATTTGTTACATATGGACAACCAGAACCTGAACCTCAAGGATATTTAACAATTACATTTATTGGAACCGATAATGGACATGATTTCTCTGGTTCTATGAATCTTCCATCATCAATTAAAGTAAGTGATATACCTATAATTGAGCGTGATGATACAACATCACCACTATTTGGCACTATTACTGAGGTTGCTTCATTTGAAGTTGAATCTGGAACTATTGGTGGAAATAGTAATGGAAAACCTAAAATAAATATTCAACAGAGTACTTTATTGGTAGGTTACAATTTAGTAGTTAGATATTATAAGAGAAATACAAGTTCTAACCTTGGTTGGACAGCAGCTGGTTCGAGATTTAGAATTAACGGCAACGAATTATCATTATCTTATCCTGAACTAACAGTTATCTCTCATTCAGGAATGGGTATTTCAGATAAAACAGGATTTATGGTTAAAGTTTGGTTGGAAGAAATAGGAGAACCGGAACCTGAACCCGAACCGGAACCCGAACCTGAACCCGAACCTGAACCGGAGCCTGAACCCGAACCTGAACCCGAAATTGAATCGTATACAACAGAAATTCTTCCTGTAGCATATGCCCACGTTAATGATAGTAACTATGATGCGGTTGATGAAAATGACCGCAAGGGAGTTAATATATCATGGAGTGCGTGGAATAATCCAGGTTCAGGACAACATGCCTTTACATTTGACACCGCGATGGAAGATACTAACTATAATGTTGTGACAGATAGAGGTAGTTATGAAGATGTGAACTCTATACATATTTTTAGTAAAACTACAACCGGATTTAGTGCTACATGGGATGGTGCACCTCCTAGTGTATTTGACGGTGGTAGTTTTATTGTATACGCATCAACACCCGAAAAAACGATTCATAGAGGCGACGAATATGTAGGTTTCGGTGTTTCATCACCTGTCACTATAACAGTAGATTCTGAATACATAGGTCCTGGCAACTCAACATATAAATACACAACAAGTGATTCTAATGGTAATGGTGGATTATTTGGAAGTATTAATGCTATTCGTGGAACTACACTAACAATATATGTAGTAGGTGACTATGTAGAACTTGTTTCGCATCCGTTAACAATAACCGAATATAACGACCAAGGACAAGCATCAACACCACTTACCGGTGTAGTGAGAACAGATACTGGTGGTCAAAATAACGATGGAACATATAACCTGACATGGGTAGTACCGGATGATACAACAGTTAATAAATATCAATATCAATGTGAAAATCATTCCTCTATGCGTGGTACAATCTATGTTAGTTCGTCTTATACAGAAATTATTCCTACGGCATATGCGTACGTTAATTCCAGTAACTATGATGCTACTGATGCGAATGACCGTAAGGGAATTAATATATCATGGAGTACATGGGATTCAGTTAATCGAACACACGCCTTTACAATTGATACCGAGATGGAAGATACTAACTATTGTATTGTGACAGATAGAAATTATGAAAATACTAACTCCATAGAAATTTCTGGAAAAACCACAACTGGATTTACTGCTAAATGGACAAATGCTACTCCTGATGTTTTTGATGGTACCTTTATCCTCTATGCGTCAACGCCTACAAAAACAATTAGTAGTTCTGGAACACGTTCTGGTGAAATTCTTCCAGTTGCATATGCGTTCGTTAATTCTCAAAATTATAATGCCACCGATGTAAATGATCGTCGGGGAGTTAATATGTCATGGAGTGCTTGGAATAATCCAGGTTCAGGACAACATGCCTTTACATTTGACACCGAGATGGAAGATAATAACTATAATGTTGTAACAGATAGAGATTATGAAAATACTAACTGTGTAGATATTCATACAAAAACCACAACCGGATTTATTGCTACATGGGATAATGCTAACCCTGATGTTTTTGGTGGTAGTTTTATTGTGTACGCATCAACACCTACAAAATTAATTGGTGGAGGTGAACCTGCACCCGAACCGGAACCGGAACCGGAACCTGAACCGGAACCTGAACCGGAACCCGAACCTGAACCCGAACCGGAACCAGAACCGGAACCCGAACCTGAACCAGAACCCGAACCTGAACCAGAACCGGAACCCGAACCTGAGTCAGAACCTGAAAAGGATGATTATTTTAATGATCTTAGTTTATTTAATGTAACTGTATTGAATTCGTCAAATGATTATACTTGGGCTGAAGAAGATTTACAAATAATGAAATCAGCATTTTCTCGTTGGGAAGAAATAATCATATCTCATCCTACAGGAAAGACTATCGATATTGATTTAGATGTTCAAACTCTTGGAGAAACTACTCTTGGTCAAGCTTATATTTCTAATTCAGAATTAATTGATCCAAACTTAGGAGAAGTATATGGAAATCGTGTGGCAACATCAGGAGCATTTTCTATTAATTATACTTATGTAGTTTCTATGAAAAATACAGTTTATACATCTGGTTTATCAAAATTATATTATGTAACAGTTCATGAGATAGGACATATACTTGGTATTGGAAGTATGTGGACAATGACAAATGCTTATGGTTATATTCCAGGTGAAGATCCAACAGCAACAAATAGATATTATATGGCTGAAAATGCTGTTCGTGAATATCGTAAATATTTTTCACAATATAATAGTCTTTATTACATTCCTATAGAAGATGATGGAGGTTCTGGAACTGCCTATGTTCACCCTGAAGAAGGTAACTCTCATCCTCATAGTTTAGATGATAGAACTCTTGCTGGAATTTTTTATCCAGGAATGGATATTGAATTGATGACTGGATGGGCAAACAATACAGACTTACCTCTTAGTCGTGTCACTATCGGTTATCTTGATGATATGAATTATGTTGTTGATTATTCAAAAGCAGATGACTATAAAGGTTACACCAGTTCTTATTTGAGTCACCATATTACAAGTGCTGAATATTGGAACGGACAATTTAATTTAGACCTTACTACATCATCAAGTAATAATAGTACAATAGATGGAACATTTAATACATTTTTGGGTAATTATGAGGTAAGATATAATGCTTATGATTCTGGAACAGATTCTCTTGTGGATTCCATTTATACAAATATAGACTTTAATCATGAATTAAATAATAATAACTCTCCATCTTTTATTGAAAGAACAAATTATTCTATTACTACACAAAATAATAATAATACATTTGGATGTATAATGGTTTCAACCGACCAATATGATAGTAATATAAATAAACCTAATAATTCTCATCAAGGCGGTCAATATACAAATCAATTTGTTGAAGATCTAAAAACAAAATGGTATATTAAATTTCCACAACAACCTATATTTTCAACAGCAACCGGATTAGAAGCAACATTAACGGTTGGTTTTGGAAATGTAAAAGGAGATGGTGCGGGTGAAACCTTTTATATAGAATGTTATAACGGTTCATCATGGGTGGAATTATATTCTGATAACACTATGGCGTCACGTGGAGATGGACAGACTGACCCAATACGCGTTATTGATACAATAACAATTACAGATGTAGATTTATATAATTCTGCTGTAAGTAATTCATATTCAGTTCAACTTCGTGTTCGTGTAGATGGTTTCCAAAAACGAGATTATCTTTTATTAGGTTGTTACTTCATAAATGAAACATATCCTGAACCCGAACCTGAACCCGAACCTGAACCCGAACCGGAGCCGGAACCGGAACCGGAACCTGAACCGGAACCTGAACCGGAACCCGAACCCGAACCCGAACCAGAGCCCGAACCTGAAGCACCGGAACCTGAACCGGAACCTGAACCGGAACCGGAACCCGAACCTGAACCTGAACCTGAACCTGAACCTGAATCCGAACCGGAAGCACCTGTTGAACCACCAACGATTACATTATTGGGTGGAAGTTCAACAACTGATCAGAGAGAAATAGGTTCTAACGTAATATGGGAAAATGGTGTTATTATTTTTATAGAACAAAATCAAACATATATAGAACCTGGATTCTCATCAACTGATAATGATGGCAACGATATAACAAATCAGGTTGTAATTGGTGGAGATACAGTAGATAATGAAACAGTTGGAAAATATTATATAACTTATAGTGTTACAGATACAAAAACAAATTTGAGTGTTACTATTACAAGATTTGTTATTATTGGTGCTGTTACTTTACAAAGAGGTTGGTATACAGAGGATACTAATTACAATAATGTATTTTTAATTAACTGGGAAGATAATGGGACACGAATAATTGATAGTAATACAAGAGATGCAAGTTTACCTCCAATAGCAAATCCTGGATCAAGCTCAGATATAAATTTGGTTAGTGCTTCATATGAATCATATGGTTATATGGCAAGAACAGGTAATGCTATTTTTGGCAAGTCTTCGGTTTCTAATGAACACTCAAATAATTTTGGATTTTTTGTACCATATGGTCATAATTTAACAAATCTTAAGATTGAATTAATACAACCTTCTAATTATAACTTTCTTCGTATAAGAGTATATCATAAAGATGATATCATTACAAATTGGTCGGGTAATCACATAAGAGATTATAATATGACTGACTCAAGAGCTGATTCTATTAATAACTTAATTCTTGATACACTTGTTTATCAAAATGAAACAGACATAAATCTTTGTGGTTTATTTGATGTGACAAATAGTGATCCAAATTTCTATAAAGCTCCAACAGGTACATATAATAATGGTGAATGGTATAAGAATCATCGTTCATTTAGAATTATAATATCATATGATGAAACATCTAATCAAAATCCAAGTGAAATTCAAGATGTTCCGGAAATTACTTATAAAATCCTATTTGGTATTTCAAGGGAACCTTATCAAAAATTTGGTGAATTAGAATACACAAATACAACCACAGATTATAGAGAAGAGTCTTGTACATCAAGAGATTTTGATCTTAGTGATATTTACACTTCTGGTGAAGAGTTAGGTTGGTCGAATGACTTTAGTATTACTCTTGACAATAATAATAACAAAGTTCGTCGAGTTATTGCAGGACCATGGGAAAGAACTATTAACGGAATTAATGGTGGTGCAGCACATATATTTACTTATGACGATTCAACAACAACTTGGTCATCATCATCTAATGTAGTAAATTTGTCACCTGTATTTACTAATTGGTCAGAACCTCTTGAAGAAGGTGATAAATTTGGTGATGGTGTAGGTATTTATGGAAATATGGCGGTAGTTGGAGCGTATAATAGAACATTTCAATACATATATGGTAATAATTTCCCAATATCAAAAACTAATTCGGGTATGGTATATCTTTATAGATATCAGAGTCAATGGAATAATTATATTGTTCTTCATCCACAAGAAAATGGAAACGCTTATGATGGATATGAACCACCCCAACCACCCAATATGGAAACTTATGATTATGAAACAGGTTCATTATACGGAGATAATATATCTATAACAGATAAGTATATTGGTGTGACGGCAAGAAAGAAAACGATAAGTAATATATCCAATAATGGTGCTATTTATATTACTTCATATAATAATGGTAGTATTTATAAAACAGTTCGTATTGTAAGTGATGAAATTTCTGTGAATAACTACTTTGGTGAATCTATTTCTATTGTTGGTGAATACTGTATTGTAACGTCAAGTGACGATACTTATGTCTTTAAAAATAATGGTGATTCTACAAATAGTATGAACTGGCAACAGGTTAAAAAGTTTAGTGGTATGGGAACTAGTGGTGAAAGTTGTTTAACAACTGAACATGTGATTATTAGTGGTGGTTCAACTGTTGATAATTTTAATGTTTATAAAATAAGTGATAATTTTGCTTTAGGTGAGACATTTAATTTAGGTATATTATCGAGTTATGGATATGGTTACAATATACGAAATTTTGATAGTGATGGCGAACACATGGTTATTTCATTAGGTAATACAGGTGATAATATAATTGTTTTAAAATATCTTGATGGATTTTGGTTATCACCCCAAGGTTCTTCATATACGAATAATTATATGATATTCAACGATACTACTACGAGTTATACAAGTAATTATAATAATAATAGCTACTTTGGTAAAAATATAAAGATTAAATTAGGTGAAATAATAATACAAGACCCATCTTATCAAAGTAATAAGGGACGTTTCACGTATGTTATTCCGGGAACAAAAATAGATGAATCTGTTCCAACAGCCATAGAAGATATTAATGCGGTAACAGCTATAACTCGTGTTAGTGATATAACTTCTGGTGAATTTATTCGTTGTTCAAATTGGGTTGATTTCCCAAGTAATATTGCATATCCATTTTCTGGAAGTGTCCCATCAAGAAATTTTGATACGTGGTTTTATGTAGATGTTCCTTCTGGGAAGAAAATAACTTCAATCACTTTGGTTGATTATTATTCATCATTTACAACAAATATAGATGATAGTAATATTATCAATAATTATGAAATTAGTTATAGAATTATGGGTGAGAGCCATTTAAGTGATTCAATAACAATTAATCCAAATGTAGATACTGAAGGGTCATTTGATATACTAACACAGCTTCCACGCAGTTTTTCATTAATTCAACCCAACGGTGCATCAATATATTTTAATAATAAGTGTAAAGTTGTAATTACTATGAAGAAGTTATCAACTAATACTAATACTCCTGTTTTCTTTGGAATACACTGTGGATTAGAAAATTATCCATAATATAAATGATAAATCGATTAAAATAATTTTATTTAATAATAAAATTATTAACTAATTTAGATGTGATTATTTAAAAAATCTTGAAATAAAATTTTTTTGAGTATTCTTTCGTTTAGAATATTTTTTCTTTGTTTTATCTTTTATTTTTTTAACGGTTTTTTTAACTTTCTTTACAATATCTTTTTTAATTTTAACTTTTTTATCCCCTTTATCTCCTGGTCTATATTTCAAAAACCATCCTTCGTATTCTTCAGAACCTCGTTTGTCTTTTAATTCAATAAATTTGTCAGCTTTTTCTCCTCTTATTTCTTCAAGTGATTTTTGATTTCCCATACATGAAATACTAAATCTTCTCAATAATCCCTTTTGTTTTAATCGATTTCTTTGTTGAACTTGAAATAAAAAGTTCGCCATACATAAAATACGGTCACCGTCATAATAAGGACGATTTGCGTATATGAATGCTAAGTAAAAACTGAGCATTGTATCTATTGTAGCTACTTTTACTTTATTTGTACCATCACGTATTATATTATAACTATGACAACTTAATGGTGTATAAGCAACCGCAATAGCATCAGCACCAACTCTTACTTCATAATGTTCTGATATAACTTCACCAAGGTTCTTCTTTTTATTAATAGAAACATCTTTTATTCCTTCGTCACTTAGTCGTTCTTTTAATATAATACAGCTTTGGTATGGATTCATAGATAATACATCAAAATCGGGTTCTTCTGTAAATTTTGATCTTATTTGTTTTGGCATATATTTACTGTATAAACTTGATGCGTATCCTCCAAAAAATATAAGACCTTGGTTTATAAAACTGTTCTTTGTAACATCATATATTTTTTTTATTCTTTTCATGTTATCATCTTCAAATTTTCTTTGGAAATTTGAGTAATTACAATGATCTATTTTCAAAGGATAATGTTTATTAAGTAAATTAATTCGTTTTTGTACTTTTTCCCATCTGCTAACATCTCCAGCGGGTCTTGAAAGTTCAAGATATCCAAGCATTCTTAAAAAATTTGCTGGACAATATCTAATACCGGCAATACTAATTGAGTCTTTTTTAATTGATTTGAAAAGAGTTTTATCCAATAGAGTTATATCGGCAACAGGTATAAAATTTACAAATACTTTATATGTTCCATAATGAACTCCTGATTTTGCCTCGACCTCACTAAATCCTTCTTTAATATAAATATCAGCAAGCTCTTTGGCGTCATTTAATGGGTCAGGTGAGAAAAAATCGTAGTCAGGGATTTCTATATTTAAATCGTAAAATTGGTCGTGTTTTGGTAAAACATTATTTATTGCTGTTCCCCCATAACATATTAAACCTTTTTTTACTAAAAATTTTTCAACTATTGTAATCATATGTTTTACTTCAGGTGTATTTACACCTTTTTTTGCCTGCATCTCTTGTGCTTTATCAACAGCTGAACGCAATATAGTTAATTCACAATCATTAAATGACATACCTTTTTCACATATAATTTGTTTCATATATACATTAAAATTAGATAATATTGTTAATGTATATTAATTTAAATTTTCATAGGAAATACAATATCTGTTCCATTTGATATGTTAATAGTTTGGTCAGCTGGGTCAACTTCTTCTTGTTTTTGTTCCTTAGGCATGTCCATAAGTATTGGTATAGCACGTAATTTTTTTGGTTTTAAAACAAATGAAGATGATGTAAAAAGATTATTTAAGTAGTATTGAAGTGATGAATCGAATTGTTGAAAACTCATACCAATAAGTTGAACACCTCGGTCGATTGAAAAAACTAAATTCATTTCGTCAGAGTTGTGGATATTATTAATATTTTGGTTTTTATCAGGAGTAACAAAAGTCATATGAGATTTGTTGTAATGTTCAACACGATTAATTGTTTCAGTTGTTGAAGGGTCGTTAGTTCCATTACTCTTAATTTCACTAATAGTCATATTTCTAAAACTGGAATGATAAGTGTCCAAATCCTTAAATGTTCCTGTAGAACTATTAGTTATATTATATAATTTTGTTTCCTTGAATTTATTTCCATAATTATCAACTAATATGATTACCTTACCTTTTAAATCTTTGATTGGTATATTATTAATATCGAAATCATTTGATTCTCCACATTTTCCATACTTAGGGTCTAAAAGTCTGCTATTAAATATTGTTCCTGAATTAAAATGTTTAACAATTACATTATACATCTCGTTCAACGTATCTTTTGATTCTGTTTTTATTCTAAAATGAAGTATTAATGGGTCACTTCTTCCTGAAAATGCGTTTGATTTAACAATTGAAAGAGCGTTGTTAAGAGTAAAATTTTCTTTATTTTTGGATGACGTAGCAAAATGATTATCTATCATGGTTCCATCATCAATTTTTATTTGTTTATTATTGTATGATACAATAGGAACAAGAGAACCTTTTGAAGAATATATTTCAAAATCTAAACAGCGTGCTCCAAAGCGTATTGCGTTTTCAAGAGCACAACTTGTTGATTCACCATTATCAAAGGTTCCAGAAGCACAACAATTATATGCTGTCATGATATAAAAATCACATAGTGTGAATTCTCCATATTTTTCTTTAAGACCTGCACCAACTTCTTCTTTATTTTTTATTACTCTATTGTAATCATAATCTATACTTGAAGGACCTAGAGTTCCGAGTTCTGTATCAGCATTTTTATAATGGCATAATTTATTTAAAAAATTTCCACAAGGACTTGATTCACATGAGGATGAAGAAAACCCTTCTAATGAGTAATATGATACAGGGTTGGGTTTAACTAAATAAAAGTATATTAATATACATAATAGAATCAAAATGCATATAAGCAATATTAGATTATATATTTGGTTATTCATAATATATAATAATATTAATTTATAGTGAATATTATAACATGTATTATTGATTATGTTTATTAAAAATATTTGATATATTGTTTGTAAAAAATGCTAACTCTATTTCGTGTTCATGTATGTCATGGAATACATGTATATATTTACATATATATGATATTACATCATATTTTATAGATTCTTCTATTTGTGATGTTAATTTTATAAAAATAAATAAAGAATCAAGTATATCCATTACCGAATATCCATCATCATATAGTTTTATTAATATTTGTATTGAATCATTTATTTTATTATTTTTTATGTTTTGAATATATTTTTGGAATTCTTCAAAGTTTATATTTGTGCATAATTTTATCGTTTCTTTGTATGTTATTTTTTTGTTAATAAGTTTAAATTTTTCCAAATAATTAAATAATACACGTATAGAATTATTTGAAATATTTATTAAAAATTCTTTTGCGTCATTATCTATTTCTATATTTTCGTATGATATAATTTTGTTACATATATCTTCAAGACGTTTATTATTGACACCAGAAATAACAATTATTGTTTGTCTTGATTGTATACTTTCTATTATTTTTTGAAGGTTTGTACATGTAAAAATAAAAAAAACATTATGACTGTAATTATCAATATAATTTCTAAAAACTTGTTGGCTTTGTTCATTTAAGCAGTCGATGTCATCTATAGCAATTATTTTATTTTTTTGTTTTATAGATGATGGTGTTTGACAGAATGTTTTAACATCTGTTCTAAAATAATTTATACCTTGGTCTTTTGAGTTGTTTATAAATAAAATATTTTCTTTATGTTTTTTTGTAATATTTTCTGTTCTATAATATTCTTTTATAATCATATTTAAAATAGATGTTTTTCCCGAACCAGATGCTCCATGTATAATCATATTTAAATTTTTTATATCATAAATAAACATATTGAATAAATCAACGATATTTTTTTCTATGTACATGTCTTCAAACTTTTTAGCACTATATTTTTCTGTTATAGAAGTTTTCATAATAATAAGTTAAATAAATATTTAAGTGTTTCTACATATTAAATATATGTCAAGCGAACATTATAAAACTCTTTGTGTTGAAAAAAATTCAAATCAAGAAACTATAAAAAAAGCATACAGAAAGTTATCTTTGAAGTATCATCCCGATAAGAACAATGGTAATGATACACAGTTTAAAGAAATAAATAGTGCTTATGAAATACTTAGTGATCCTGAGAAAAGAAGAATTTATGATATGCAAAATTCAAATCCTTTTATGTCTTCATCCTCAAGTTTTCCAAATAGTATGTTTTCACATAATCCTAATATGAATGATGTATTTTCAAGTATGTTTGGCGATGGAATGTTTCAACAATTTAATCAAAATAATAGTAACTCGTCATTTAATAATCCTAACGTAAGAATTTTTAGAAATGGATTTGAAGTGAACAAACCAAAACAACAACCTCCCGAACATATAACAATAAATATAACAGTAACTATGAAACAAAGTTACGAAGGAGATTCTATACCGGTTGATATTAAACGGTCGATAACAAGATATCAAGAAAAGTCTATGGAAAGTGAAACAATATATATAGAGATACCTCAAGGAATAGGAAATAATGAAATTATAACTGTTAAAAATAAAGGAAATATTATAAATGATATGAAAAGTGATGTAAAAATAAAAATTGTAATAGATAACGATAAAAACTATACGAGAAATGGATTAAATATAATCTATAATAAAGAAATAACATTAAAAGAATCTCTTTGTGGGTTTTCATTTGAATTACCATTTATAACTGGGAAAAAATATACCATAAATAATAATTCTGGAAATATAATAACACCTGGATTTCTTAAGGAAATTAATAGTATGGGATTTAAAAGAGGAGAACATACTGGTTCTCTTATTATAAAATTTCATATCATATTTCCTGACCAATTAGAAGAGGAAAAAATTAAAAAACTTTTAGATATATTATAATCAAGTAAATTTATTATTAAATAAAATTTAATTATTTAATAATATTTAAATTTTATTTTTTTGGATGATTAAGCAATTCTTTTAGTTGGAATATCAGCTGAGACAATATATATTGAATTTTCTGTAACAATTAAGAATTCGCTTTCTACTTTGTATACTTTAGAAACAGGACTGGTGTATTCTTCTTCGCTCTTTACAAGTAATTTTTCTTTGTTTTCTCTAACGCCAATTAATGCGTTTTTATCAAGAGAACATGTCCAATAATCTAACATTATAGGTTTATCTTCAACTACAGCTATTTTGCAAGCATGTTCCATAGTTGTATTTGAAGGGACACGATAATTGCTATTCACATCTTCGGATTCAAAAGCACTCATTATATTATAGTTAATTATATTCTCTAAATGCTTTTAACGCAAATTTTTATTATGAATAATTATTTATATAATGGATGTAAAAAACTGTGATCTCTATAATGAAACTATTGGCGATAGTTTATTTGATGTTTGTTTAAAAATTGTGGATATAACAAACTATTACATATTATATTCATTTGAAGGGTCGTTTAAAGATATAACAATTACACAAAAAGGAATTGATGTAATACTTAATGTATTTGCTATGATACTTTTATACACTAAGAATTTAGAACTTGCTATTGAATATACAAATAACTCAATTTATTATTTTATTGAATATGTCACACAAATTTCAACAAAAAATACAGAATTTGTATTCGTTAACCTTACTATAAAAGATGCTATATTGTATGTTTATAGAAAATCAATATTTGAAATTAATGATAATCATAAAAGAAAATTCAAATGTGATCCTGATGAAACATTATATTTTGAAATTGTAAATTCATTTATTAAAACATATACAGTTATTTTAAAAGATTTTATTACAAATAAGAATTATCTTAAAAGTGATATTGAAGATATAAAAGTTCATATATATAAAATTAATTCTTATATATTAACATTTTTTAAAACGATAGAATTATATACAGATATAGAATTATCTGATAATAAAACTATATCGGTTAGTGATAAAAATATCATATATAATATTACATATAAAGGTATAAATTACATATATGATAATTTTAATTGTGAATGTAATGACACAACATCCCCTAAAAATATATGTGATGATGTAGAAAGTTATGATTGTTTGTGTGAAAAAATTAAAAAATTGGTTATAGATTATGGTAATAGTCTTATTGAAAGTGATATATAATTTTAAACATTTCGAAATATTGTTTTTTTCCTATTTTTTATTTTTTTTTTGGGTTTTTCTTTTTCTATAGTTAATCCGTTTTGATTTATTATATTGTATTCGTTTTTAAATAGCTCTTTTAAAAATTCATATACCACGATAATATGGTTTTTAGTGCACTTTCCAACAATCAATACACTTCCTGTTCTAAATATCATAAATGAAAGAGTTATTTTTTTTTCATCTGTTGTATCATTTATAATATATTTGCTTTGCACACCTGGATAAGAGCATGGATCATATAAAGATTGTATTTTATATTTTTTTACAAGAATATCATATAGATTTTCTCTATTTATTAAGTAACCACATGAAAAGTTTGAATTTATAAGGACAGTTTCTACATCTTTTTTATTATAATGAATATCTTTATAATATTCAGAAAGTATATTTTTTATATAATCAATACTTTCATAAAATATATTATCATCTTGGATTCCTGGAACTTCAACTTTTCCAGTATTAAATATTTTCATATGTATTTCTTTAAATTTATCATCTTTATCGTCCCATATACGCAATATAACAACAAAACAGTTGTAAAACGCACTCTTCTTTTTAGTTCTATATGATAGAACATCTTTTTTGGATATACCGATAGATATCTTTCGAACGTCTTTATAAGTATCCTTTTTTGATGTAGTTGTATCTATGTGTGTTATAATATCACATGTTTTATATATATTTTCATTTTCATACATTTTTTCGATTGAATCTTTTTCTTCACGGGTAATTGAGTTAAACTTCATTTGTTTTTTTATAATACCGGACTTAAATTCATCATGTTTCATTATTTCAATATCCCAAAATATTTTTTTTAAATCAATATCAGTATTAAAATAAGCTATATTTGTCTTTGTTGAAATATAGATAGGTGTACATTTAGGAAGTTTTATATCTATATCATTTTCATTTGTTTCTTCTGAGCGTTGAATATTTAATTCAATAGAATCATCTTCTTTTACAAGAAAATTTTCCCATTCATTCTCTATATCCATTTTATAGTATTATTGTATTACCTATTTAAATATATTTCAATTTTATTTTTTCTTTTTATGATATAATAATGAATGATTCATCACAATTTCCTCGCAAAAAGACCGTAGATAGACTTCCAGAAAAAATTAAAATAGTAAGAAAAAATTCAAGAGAATTTAAACAAGAAAGTGATAATTTTGACCCCTTTATTTCATCTTCACCACCAAACAACTTTATGGAAAAATTAACAGAACGTTATGAAAAATTAGGTTTCAGTAAATAATTTATAACTTTTATTTATAAAATAATGAATCAACTCTTCATCAGGACAATCACAATTATGTATTATTTTTTCAAAAAACAATAATATTTTTCTGTTATTATATTTTGTCTTATTTCGTATAATATAACTTATCAAACTTTTTATTATACATCTTGTATTTGAGTTTTTTATTTTTACTACAATATCTAATATATAATTTTTATATGTTTCATATTTATTTATTACTTTATTATTAAATAATCCATCCCATTTTTTAGAGTCTATAGATTCTATATTTATATTTGAATTATTCATCTGTATGTAATTTATCATACTACGCATATCATTTATAAAAAGTTGTTGTATATTTGTTAATGTCTTTCTTGTAATATTTATTTTTTCTACTTTACATATATTTTGCAAAAAATCGATTATATTTTTTTCAGGCAGTTTGTTAAATCTAAGTCTAACAAATTCATTTTGAAGAGTTTCGTCTATTCTACTTATATAATTACATATTAAACAAAATCTAACATCGGTATTCACTTCTTGTAATAAATATTTCAGTGCTTGTTGTGCTGATTTAGTCATATAATCAACCTCATCTAATATAACAAATTTAACACCATGTGTAAACAAAGGTTTTGATTTAACAAAATTAGTTATTTGATTTCGTATAATATCAATACCTCTTTCATCAGACGCATTTAAATGTATAACTAAACCTTTATTAGGTGTATTATTTTGTTGTTGATATTTGTTTATTATATTTATTATTGTTGTAGTCTTACCTGTTCCAGGTGGTCCATATATTAATAGATTTGGAAATGTATTAGTTTTTAACATACTTTCAAGTATTTTTTTATTTACATCTTCAAGAACAATTTTTTCAAATTCTGTTGGTCTATATTTTTCTACCCATGGAACACTTGTCATAATGAATAAATTAAAAAGCTTTTAAACTATTTAATTTATCTTTATAAAATTGAATTAATCTTATTTACTATCTTATTAATATAGAAAAAATGTCAGGATATCTTGAAATGATAATTGGTCCTATGTTTTCTGGAAAGACATCAAGAATATTAGAAATATATAGAAAGGCTAAATACTGCAACACAGAAGTATTTGTAATAAATCATTCAATCGACAATAGATATTCAAGCAACGAAGTTGTTAATCATAATAATGAAAGAATACCATGTTCAAACTATAATATGTTAAGTCAATTTATTAGTTTTTTGGAAAAAAAGGAAAATGACTATCTCAAATATACTGAAACAATTGTTTTAATTAATGAAGCTCAATTTTTTGAAGATGTAAAATTATGTGTAATTAAATTAGTTGAAGAATTTAACTTTAAAGTATATTTATGTGGGCTTGACGGTGATTTTAAAAGAAAACAGTTTGGAAATTTTCTTGAACTTATACCATATAGTAATAAAATTATAAAATTAAACTCATTATGTTTTAAATGTAAAAATGGTAATGAAGCACCCTTCACATATCGTTTTAATAATAATAATAATGAACAAATAATGGTTGGTTCAAATGAGTCATATATACCATTGTGTCGTTCTTGTTATTTGAATATGTAAAATATTTAATTGATTTACTAAAGTAATTTAAACAAATATAGGAATAATATTTCTATATGGAAGCTACCCCGAATAATTCTGTCGAAGTTGTAAAGAAAAAAAGAGGTAGAAAACCAAAAAATAAGAATGTAGATAATGTTAATGGATCTTCTGACCAATTAAATAGTAATGAAATTATTGAAAAACCTCCTCCAAAAAAGAGAGGTAGAAAACCAAAAGGAGGTAAAATAATAGTAAATGAACCAAAACCTGTTCAATCAAATGTTATAAAGCAAAATATTATTCTTCATCTTAAATGTAATTTAAAAGATATTAATGAAGATGAAAATGTATTTTTTAATTCAATCGACGAGCTAAAAATAGCAAGTAAAACAACACCACTTGAATATGAAATAATAAATAATACTAATAAAGATTTAGGAAATAATATCATGAATACTATTGTTGAAAAACAAATGACATTTGAAGAAAATAATAATGATAATATTAATTCCTCCAGGGATATAAATTTTAAACTAAAAGAACTTCAACGACTTCTTCATACAAATGAAATATCTGATAAAAAATCTGCTTGTTTTTGGTGCACATATACATTTGACAACCCATCAATATACATACCAAAATATAAATTACAGAATACATATCAGTGTTATGGATGTTTTTGTAGTCCAGAATGTGCAACTTCATATTTATATAATGAAACGATTGATACATCTGTAAAATTTGAAAGATATCAATTAATCAACTATATTTACAGTAAAATATACGATTATAATCATAATATTAAACCCGCACCAAATCCTTACTATTTACTTGATAAATATTTTGGAAATCTAACAATAAGTGAATATAGGAAACTACTGAGAAACGATAGACTTCTTATGGTAATCGATAAACCTCTTACACGTATATTACCCGAACTTCATGAAGAAACTAATAATTTTATGATGACTACACAAAACGAAGAACAAAATACAGGAATATATAAAGTGAAAAAAAAAACAAAAACAAATATAACAAAAAATTCTATAGTTAATGAAAATTTTGGTATTAATTCTGTAATTTCTAATTGATTAATATATATTTAATTTTTACTTAAACATAAAATTGGTTACTTAATATTTATGATATGTTTATTTATCATATTATTTTTTCTTATTGAAACAAACAGCTTTATTAATAATTTACATTATGGAAAGATGTCAAGATTTTATATTACATCATGTTTTGATTCGAGAGGTTCAAAATATAACATAGAAGGTAAAAAATTTGATAATCCTATAGACCTTCTTCGTTATATGGAAGAAGTGAAACGCAATCTTACCAATAATAGTCCTGGTTATCCAAAACAATCAAATAAAAATATAGAAATTCCTGGATTGGATGATAGTTTGGACGACGATTTTGAAAATGATTTTTATGATAAAATAAATATCGAAGACAAATTAGAAAAGGAATTAAAACAACAATTCAATCAACAAAGAAAATTACCAAGCGGTGTTAGAATATTTATTAAACGCCCAGCTTCTTCAGACCCACCAGAAATTGGAAATATGGGATTTGGACCGATGGGAAATATGGGTTTTGGACCCATGGGAAAAATAATAGGTAATGAAGAAAAAGATTCAAGTGAGAATTTTAGAATTGAAGATACAACAAACAATTCATTCTGCGATGTTGGTGGGTATGATAATGTAAAAAATGAACTATTACAGAGTGCTGATATATTAATTAATTATGAAAAATATGGAAAATATAATATTAGACCTCCAAAAGGTTTGGTATTAGAAGGACCACCAGGAAACGGTAAAACACTTTTAACAAGGTCGTTTAGTGGAGAAATTAATTCATCATTCATATCTGTTTCTGGTTCTCAGTTTCAAGAAAAATATGTAGGCGTGGGTTCATCAAGAATAAGAGAACTTTTTGAACTCGCAAAAAAGAATAAACCATGTATTATTTTTATAGATGAAGTTGATGCTATTGGAAGAGCAAGAAGTGGAGATGGTGAATCTTCTAACGCCGAAAGGGACTCAACACTTAATCAACTTCTTGTTGCTATGGATGGATTTTCTACTTCTGATGGTATATTTGTTATTTGCGCAACAAATAGAGTGGACCTTCTTGACCCAGCACTTATTCGTCCTGGTAGAATAGACAAAAAAATTTATATTGGTAACCCTGATCATAAAACAAGAGAAGATATTATCAATATCCATATAAAAGGGAAACCATTTTTAAATTGTATTAATGAAACACACCTTGTTGATATTACAAGAGGTTTTTCAGGTGCTCAGATAGAAAATTTATTAAATGAAGCTATGTTATACGCTCTTAGAGATGATAGATCTTATATGCAAATGAAAGATATTGAAACAATAATCTCCCGTATTCTCGTAGGATATCAATCTACAGAAAGTGTATTCAGTAATGATATGATAGATAGAATTGCTATTCATGAATTAGGTCACGCCGTAGTTGGTATTTTTGCTTTTGGTCACAGTAATTTAATTAAAGTGTGTCTTAATAATTGGTCTCCTACAAGTCCAGGATATACAATATTTGAAATAAATGAAGAAGACTCTAACATTTATACAAAGGAAAAACTTTTTTCAAGACTTATGGTATTAGTTTCTGGAAGAATAGCAGAACAAGTTTTTTTTGGAGCATCAATAACTACAGGTGCTTCAAAAGATATCGAAGAAGCTTATAAACTTGCCGAAACTATGATTATTAAATATGGTATGGGTAAAAAAATGATCAATCCTTTTACAAGTGAAAAATCAAAAACAATTATTGATCAAGAAATAGAACACCTTGTTGATTCAGCATATCATAAATCTTTAGATATTATTAATAATAATAAAAAAATTATTAGGGATGGTGCTAATTTATTAATTGATAAAAAAACGATAGAAGCTAACCAACTTTATGATTTAATAAATAATTAATATATCTAATTATTAAAATTGATTTTTATTATTATCAGTTTTTGTTATAAAATATTATGACAACAACTGATTATGTTTTATCTATATCTGTTCCTTATTATGAATTATTACATGGGACATATAAATTAAATGATTTTAATTCTAATTATGATCATGAAAGTTTAAAATATGGATACTTATGTATTTATTCTATACCATTAGATGAATTTTATGATACCAACATGTTTAAAGAATGGTATAAATTTATATATACATATAGTTCCGTATTTATTAGAGATAATGTTATGCGTAATTCGTATAATACTCATTATAATTTACAACAACCTATTGAAGGGATAAATTCTTCTCTAATAGTAAATTATTTACAAAAAAGATGTGGAATAGAAATTGTTAAAAAAAATAAAATTAAAATAATAGATTCGTCTATTAGTGAAGATGAATGTTATATAACTACGTCAATAATTAAAACACATTATATTAGATTAATACAAAGAAAATGGAAAAGATTATATAAACAAATGATTAAAAATAGATATAGCTTAAACAATTTACAATATCGAGAAATACACGGTCGTTGGCCTGATAATTGTAAGAGAATATTATAGGTATTTATCTAAACAAAATGATATTTGCTTCTCGAACGATAAGCATCTTTTACACAATCATCTACATTATCATATTCAAAACCATCATCTGAATTATTATCATTCGAATTTTCTTTTCCAATATTATTGTTTCTAAAATTAGGATTCTTTTTCTCGTTGTTTGTATTAGATTTTTTACAGATTTTCTCCATATCTCCAAAAAAGGCGTCATAATTTGATACATAACATCCTGTTGATAAACATGGTAAATAATTTCGTCTATATTTATCTATATTGAAATTAAATCCTACCACATGCTCAAGTCTTTTATATATATAAAATAAAGTATCATGTCTATCAAGTATTTGATCATCAAGTCTCATATTCATAAGAAGATTCTTATAATGAGTCTTTTCTTTCATATTTAATAAGTTATCTGTTTCATTATCAACAATAGATATATCTTCTCTATATTGAGGATTGATTATTTTGTGAATATTTCTTTTCATTTCAGATGGATTTAAATAATAACTATCTAAAGATTCTACCTCATATTGCATAATTCTCATTTTATTTATTGTTTGATTCCATTTCTCTGAGAGTTTACTAAATTGTTCTTTTTTTTCATCGAATTTTAAAAATCTTGATATAGCAACAATAAGCGCAATATATGTTGATAAAATAACTGACAAAAGTCGTTGTTTATCGTAATCTATATTAACATCTTCTCTAATTGTTTCAAATAATGATATACTTGTTGATACAATAATAACACTTATTTGTATAATATTTATTATAAAAGCCAAATCATGATATTTTAAAAGAGTAACATTCCGTGTTGTCTTACAGTAATCAAGATGATTTTTAAATTTTTTAAGTTTATAATGTTTAACCTTTTTTACCTTTAAAACTTCATTTTCTTCATTTACATTTTCATATGAATTTATCGACCTATTGTCGTTTTCTTCATTATCTAAATTGTTATTTTCACTTGCAATATTTATTACATTTTCATCGCGACCTTCTATATCAATATATACGTTTCTTTGTGAATTTGGTGTTCCTGATGTAGAATCACTATTATCATCCATTAATAAATATTACTACAATATATTCTTTAAATTAACTTATATAGCTCATAATAAAAATATAAAAATAAAATGAGAATAAGACCTATCAAATTTCCTATTATAAGTTCAGTTCTTTCTCTATTTCTGAATGATAATGTTAATACCATAAGAATAATCGTAGTAATAGTTCCTAATAAAGCATGGATTGTAAAATCATTCATAGCTGTTTTACTGTCTTTTGATAAAACATATAACATATAAAAAAATAAACACGGAGCAGCATAAATAAATGCTATTATTTTTACATAATTTATCGATTCATAATATCTTGATGTCACATATGAAAATCCTCCGGTTATTAATCCACCAATAAGAGCATCTAATGTAACGTTATTAGACATATCGTATACGTTATATAAATATTTAATTTACCATATTTCTGTTATATTTTTGTTAAACATTTTATCTCCTTTTTTTATGTCATAGGTTTTTTGAAATCTTATACTATTCATTAACGCACCATTACATCTATATTTTGATATCAAATGTTCATTTGTTTTCATTTGATTATACATATTTTGTGGTGTTGATTTTTCACGCCATTCATTCGCATAATATTTATAGAACTTTTTAAATCTCTTGTTTTTTTCATTATCATCAATACCATTATTTTCATACATATCTTCTAAAATTTCTTCACTTATCATAAGACCACCAATATCTGCGATATTTTCACCCAAACTTAATCTAATATCAATATTATATCCATCTGCTTGAGTTATATTTTTATACAAACTCATTATTTTTAATTGTTTATTTTTGTAATTTATAATATCATTTTTAGACCACCAGTTAATAAAATTACCTCTATCATCATATTTACAACCATCATCGTCAAACCCATGTGTTATTTCGTGACCAATTGTACTACCTAAAAATCCTAAAGCATATTCTATCCCCATGTCTTTATCAACAAAAGGCTTTTGTAAAATACCACACGGTATTATAGTCTCGTTATTTATAGGATTATAATATGCGTTCACAGTAAATACATCTCCTCCTTCAAAACGGTCCCATAAAGAAGGATTGTATTTTTTAAAATATAGTTCTACCATTTTTGTAATTTCCCACTTTAAAAATATCAAATTATTTTTATACGCATCTGTCGAATCAAAATTTTCATGTGGGTCTTCTATAAATCCTTCTTTTTTTCCTATGTAAAATTTCATATTCTTTAATTTTAAAATAGCTTTTTCTTTTGTTTTTTTAGAAAGCCAATTATTATTAATCAACCTTTTTTTAAATCTTATTCGTATTATTTCACTCAGTTCTTCTATATATGATATGTTTTCTTTTTTACAATATTGTTTTAGATATTGTTGAGATACATATGTATTCATATAATTACAAACAGTTAAAGTTGCTTTTTCGTATTCAGGAACAGGATTATTTCTACCATCTATAATTTTACCAAAAAAATTAAAACATAAATTTCGTAACTCTTTGTTATATGAAGAAAACGACATTAATAAATTATAAACCCAATATGTTCTCATACTATCTTTATTCCAGTTTTTATTTAGATAATGAAATATATTATTGAAATACTTTTTATTATTCAATATTATTTTTTCTGGGGCGGTTTTAAACCCAAATATCTTTGAAAAATTAGTCCAATTTAACCCCATTTGTGAAATTTCTTTGGATAATATTTTATTATAATTTTTATCCGAATTTTGTTTTTCCCATTCACTTGGTATTATTCTTGATATATCTTTTTCTATTTCTATTATACTATCTATATTATATGGATTGTTATCTCCAAACACCATGTTAAACATTTTTTTTAAAAAAAGTTTATATTTATATATGGTTTTTTTATATCTTGGTAATAAATAATATTCTTTATTTGGTAAATATATACCAGAATCATTTAAATAAAAAGCATAAGAATATCTTTCCCTACTATCCTGACTAATATCCCATGAGAACGGCATAGAAACTCCATTAATTATGAAAAAGTCGTATAATTCACTTATATTATCACTTGAAGACAATATATAACACAGTTTGTTATATTTTTCTTTCATATGACTCTTTATTTTATCATGCGGTGTATGTAAATAAGCATTATAAATATTCTTCACTTCTTTTCCTGTTTTTGATGATGATTTCATAGACAATTTAATCATATCGTAAATAATATTTTTATTCTTTCTCCATAATTTTGAATACCTATCTATCGTTATTTGGGATTTTGGTATTCTTGTATTAGATATCCATTTACCATTAAAATGTGTATACAGATCGTTTTTTATGGAAATAATTTGTCTTTTATTTTTTTTTGTCTTGTTATTATTGGTCTTGTTTTTTATTGTTTTTTTATATTTTCCACCATCATATATTATATCTTTAACACTATCCATATAATATATATCTATTTTAAATTACTTTAAAAACCATCTGTTATATTTATGTATCTTTTTTTCTTTTTCTGGTATTCCAGATACAAAATTAAAATGAACAATTAATGGATGTTGTGGTTTCTTTTCATAAAAATATTTTCCATTTGGAAATAGATGAAGAGGAAGTCTTATGAAATTTAACTTATTTCTGTTTTCATTCAAATAATCTTGATCATTGTTATACTTACTATTGTATCTATCTGGATGAAAAAAATGTCTGGTTTTTTCATTACTTCTTATTAACATAAACCCAGAACATAAACTCTTCTTATCAATATAATACTCAGTTTGAGATACTAAATCTAATTTTTCATCTTTTAACATTTCATTATAAACATACGGTAAAAAATCACCTCTATCAAACACAATATCACCGTCAATTAAAAATGTATATTTATAACGCTCTAAAACAGTACTAATAACCTTTAATTTTGAAAGAGTTATATTTGTCCAATTATCGTCTTTCCATTTAGAAGCCATGGAAAGATCTGTACCTAAACTTGTTGTCTTATATCCCAAATCAATAAAATCTTGGTAACATCCATCATCTAAAGTAAAAACTTCTATATTTATTTTCATATTAAGTCTTTTTAATGATTCAAGCATGTTTTTAGTTAAATTCTTGTAAGCACTATTTGTTATAGTAATCATACAAATATCATCATAAATTGATTTATATTCTTTTATTCTTGAATAATCAAATGGATACCATTCCATTTTCTGATATTTCATACCATAGTGATTTGATCTTCTATGCATATGTGAAAACACACCTTCACTATAATTAGATACAAAAAGAGGACTAAAATCAAATACTTGTGTTTTCATTTCTTCGTATTTTTGTAACAGGTATTGTTCTGTTATATCACTATAATCACTCGTAAAAATAACAGGCAAATCTTTGTATTTAAATTTTATTTTATCGTTATCTTCAATAACAGGTATAGATTTGAAATATAATGCTTCCCAAGCACGATGTGTATCTATACCATTTCCTTCTGGACATATAACAAATTTACTTTTTACTATGTCTGTTATAAAATCATTTGGAGAAAGTAATTTATTTGTAATATTATTCTTTTTTAATATATCATTTATAGATTTACGATTTACTTCTTTTTTACCTCTTCTTCCGTTATCATTTTGAATTTTAAAAGCACAACTATATAACTTTGTATTTAAATTTTTAGATACTATTTTATTTTCATTTTCATATTTAATCATTTTAAAACAATTATGTAATATTTCTGGTGTAATTGATACACTTACTCCTATTGGTTCGTTTATAATTGGATCTCCAAATCTTGGCCACTTATATATACCTATATCGACATTTCCACTTCCACTACAATTAAAAATCATGTCATTTATAGGAACTTCAAATTTCATCCACTCTTCAAAAGTCATTTTATATTTTTCTTTTCTATTTATGTTAATCAGCGTATTATTTGTTATCATTTTAGAATCCAAAAATTCAGCCATTATATGTATATAATCAAAGTATTTAATATAATTATTATGGTTAATAATTAAAATTATTATGGTTAATAATTAAAATTATTATATTTTATAAATATATTTATGGAAAATATAACATTTTGTACACTAACAAATACTGGTTATGTTAATTATACGTTGAATTGTCTCAAATCTCTTGAAAAAATAGGTCTTAAAGATAAACTTGAAGTTTATTGCACAGATAAAAAAAGTTATGATTTAATTAAAAAGGAACATGATAATACTCATTATTTCCATCAAACTATTGTTACTACTCAGCACGATAAAATGATTGAATTCGGTAAAGAAGATTTTGGTAATACGATGAAACTAAAATTAATGGTTATTCATGAATGTCTCAAAAAAAATTCATATGTTTTATTTACAGATGGTGATATTTTTTACTATAGAAATGGTTTTTTTGAATATTTGTTAGAAAATATTGGTAACAATAATATACTGTGTCAAAATGATAAAATGGAAGGATGTGTTTCTATGGGTGATAAAAAACCAGTTTGTTGTGCTGGATTCATGTTTATAAAAAAAAATGAAGAAACACTTAAGATATATGATATCAATACAACTGATACATATTATAGAGAAATGTTAGATACAAGTAAAAGGAAGGGTTTCTTTGATGACCAAATATATTTAAGACGATTGCGTAACGAACACAATTCAGAAGTTAAAATGATATTACTTCCTAGCAATTTGTTTCCCACATATTTTGTTGTTAAAAGTAGAAAAATTCCAAAGGAATGGAATAATAAATTTTTACTTCACTTTAATTATATAATAGGTAATGATAAACAAAAAACTATGATTAATAACAAATCTTGGTTATTATAAATTTTAATCGTGTTTCTAGCATTCTAGCGTAGAATATATAATTTGGTTAATGGGATTTTTTTGTTCGAATTACATCGAATGATTTATTTTTATATTGATGTTTTTTTACAATATTTGCTAGAACGCTAGAAAATACGATTTTAATAATAATAATTCGTTTTTATGTGAATAATATAATAATATTATTATTATGATATATATAATAATAACAGCATGTATTCATAACAAAAGAGGAGGCGTTATTGATTTTAACGAAAGAAAAAAAAGATATATTATGTGTATAAATAAAATACTCGAATTCTTAAAAGAATATCCTGATATAAAACCCATAATTGTTGAAAATAATGGAGATAAAGATACTTATTTGAATGATATAGATTGTGAAGTTTTATATACAAATAATAATAGTATTGATACTGAACATAAAGGTATTAATGAAATGATTGATATACAAGACACAATCAAACATTTATCTGCTAATGACGATGATATGATAATAAAAATAACCGGTAGATATAGAATGAGGGAACCAAAATTTATTGAAGTAGTTACACAAAATATAGACAATTATGATGCCTTTATTAAATGTTACAACGTATGCACAAAAAAAAGAGAAAAATACGATATGATTCTCGGTTTATATGCTTTGAGATGTAAATATATTAAACAAATTATTCTTGAAGGGAGTAAAAAATATATAATATATGAATCTCCTGAAGTGGAGACTATATGTAAAATTAGAGATCTTATAAAAGAAGAAAAAATTAAAGAAATAGATGATCTAAGAATAGAATGTTGTTTTGCTGATAGGAATAGATTACAAAAAGTATAATTAAGGTGTACATAATGTGTTATTTTGTTAATATAAAATATTATGGAGTCAAAAACAGAATCAACTCTAGTAAATGTTGATTATAATGAAAGAAAAAGTGATAAAGATCAGAAAATAGAAAAGCAAGATAAGTTGGATTCACATAACGTGGAAATAGAACAACATACAGGTACAACACATGTATATGGTCCAACGGAACAAAAGTCGTATGTCACTGATGAAAACGCTCGTATAGAATTTAAAGATAGTAAAGAATGTATACATATACATATTCCTGAAAAATATAAAGAAGAAAATTATATACCGAACGAGAAAGAGAACTATATAATAAATTTTTACAATAATATAAATATTATAAGAGAACAAAAATTAACGCTCAGGGATATAACATTAAATAAAATACTATTATTAAAATTTAAAATAAGGGAAAATGGAATGTTCAGTATAGTGAAGTTATATTTAAATATGGGATTAAATCCATATCTATACTTTAATGATTATTATATACATAGTTTGAATATTTATTATAGAACACGTCCTTTATTAATATTTAGAAGGTTTAAACATTTTAATCCATTTGATGATACAATACTATATATGAAACCTGTCGCAAACATGTCAGTAAGGCATGAGGATTTATATGAACACTATAAATCATTAAAAGATAAGAAAATTTCTGCTTTGGTATGGTTAGAACCTGACCACCCGGATGTAGTATGTATGCGAGAATTTAAAAATCCAGAAAAAAAAATTTGGTGGGTTCAAAATTTAACAATAGATTTACATCCGGAAGAAAAGATAAATATAGAAATAGAAACAAACAAAATATCAAATCTAAAACATTTTGTAGATAAAAAAATGATAACAGAAAACGACGCATATAGATTGTTTAACACAGATAAGATGATGTATATATGGAAATATGGGACAGATATATATAATCCATATAATATAGAATTTGAATGGCTTGACGATAAATTTTTAGAAAAATGGCATCATTATGATTTGGTAAATTCATATTCAAATTCAAAAATACGTAAGTCTGATTTTTTTAATTATTATAATATAGATGGTATAGAAATTATTATTAATGATAAAGAAACAAAAAGGGAAATATTAGAATTAATAGGATATGAGGATATAATAAAAAAAATGAGAAGTAGATTGAAAACAATAGGGACAACGTCGTTATGTAATGACAATAATGTAACAAGGGACAACGATAATGAAGGAAATTCATATCTCATGATAACTTGTCCTCTTAGAAATATAATAGTAAATTACATAATAAGTATTCAAGATTATATATTTGAAGGAAAATATGAAGGAATAAAAAAATATATAAAAAATTCAAAAATACCAGAAACAATAATGGATGAAGATTTATATAAAAAACTATTGAATGAAAATTTGTATTTAATATTAGAAGAAGGATTAGAAAACTATTCAAACGAAGTAATATCAAATGAGGATTATGAATTACAGACACCAGATATTTATATATTATTAGGATTTCATAAATTTCCATGTTTTTTTAGTAAGGAATTGTGGGCATCAGAAGAATTTAGTGGAACAAAAAAATGGTATTATATAATAAAATCATTAAATTTTTTAGAATCAAGAGAATGGTATTATATGTATGGATTATGTTGTTTTTTTGCACAAGTAATCGGTCCATCATATTACATTTACGATTATTATATAATATCTAATAATGAATATTGCCCAAATCAATCAAATATATTAAATAAATTTTTTGCGGTAGCATATTATTTAGTATTATATGCGAGAATGAATTCATTTTGGAGATCATTAACAACTACAGTATGGCAATATGGAAACACGACAATATTAAAAAGTGATAATTATTTAAGATTAACATTAATAGTAAATTCAATATGTTTATATATAGTGCCATTATTTACTTATACATTATTTATAGAACTGAGCAATGTAACCGATTTAATTCTTAATTGTTTAACCGGGGAATTTTTAATAAATATAGATAATTTAATAATAGAATTTATAGGAGAAGAAAGTTATATAAAAACACTTACAAAGGATTTATTAATATTTTCATATCTTGAAAAAGGATATCCAAAAAAAAATATTATGGAAGGGAATACAACCGAATTATGGGTAACAACATTAATTCAGGTAATACAAATGTTTGGAACTTTGATTATGACAGCTTTTGTATATAGATGTATTTAATTAGGACTTTTCGAACCATCTGGTCTAATAAGATTAAATGGAAATTGTATTTTTTTAATGTTTGAATCATGTTTTTTAAATGTATATTTTAAATACTTTTCAGCCGTAATACGACCTGATTCCTTTCTTCCATTTTTCATTTCATTAATGCGCTTAAGGTAAATATGTGAGGAATCTATATTTGAAATCATAAATCTATCATTATACCCTTCATAATGTCTGTGATCACTTATAATAAATTCATTATCTTTTAAAGGAAATATCTTTTCCAACGGCAAAGGATGTAAAAATTCAGCATCAGGTCTTATTGCCATGACATATTTAAAATTATCTCCAGAATTTTTCATAATGTCATATACTCTATTTTCTGAACCTAAAGCACATATATGATTTTTCAAAAGACTCTTATCCCATTCCTTTTTTCTTTCATCTTCATAGTAATAATCACTCATATTTATAGTATTCATAAATTCATCTTGTGATTCAATTACATAGACATCTGGATTAAGTAATTTATATTCTTCATAATCAATCTTTTCTCTTATCTTAAACCTCCATATACGTTGACTTCCATCACCAGTTTTCCATGTATGCATAAATTTTTTATAAGTAATACCTTTACCATCTAATACATCATAAATATATTTTTGGTGACTTTCATAAACATATTTTACACTTCTGGGTAATCCAAAGTAACAAATCGCAATATCATATGAACTCATATCTTATATAATCTAATATATGAGTTTTTTATTATGTAATTAAAATAATTTATTTAAATTAAAGATTTAAATCCATCATGTATCTTAAAACAAGTGTAAATACTAACGCGTGAACAAGCATACCAGCTGTTGTTGGACAACCAGTTGAACTTGCTATCTTTACAAATCGACCAAGAACTCCATCAACAATTTTGTAAGTAAGAGGATTGATAACTACAAGGAAAATAACAGTTGTGTAAAGTGTGTATTTCCACTTGTCATTACCAGATTTTTCAGGAGCAGCAGCTTTTTTACCATTTTTATTAGGCATAGGAGAACCCATTATAAACTTTGATTATATTATTTTTTATGTGCTGATTTAAACATTCCTGTTTCTGTTCCTTGTGTACTTAAAGTTGGTTCTCCCCAATATATAGAAAGACGTAACTCTCTAAATAATTTATTCATCCATAGATCAGATGGATTATTTATTCGAGATTTTTTACCCACTTTTATTGAATTTATATGGTTTATTATTTTTTCACAACATTTTCTACTTATAACATAATTATCACTACATCTTGATGCTCCCGCACAAATAGGCCATCCATTAACCTCTCTATCTTTCATTCCATTTCCACTAAGAGGCTTTAAAAATACATTTCCACCTAATTCATCAATTAATTTTTTTGGAACCTTCATCTTTCCACGATATCCATCACCAAAAAATAATATATCCCAATTTTCAGGAAGTTGACCTATATATTCCAACGATTTCTCTTTAAATCCATCATGTAAAATTACATCATCTTCCAATATGTGACAATAATCTAAATTATTTTCCATAACCATACGATAACATTCTATATGCTTACTAATAAGAGAGGCGTTAGATACCCATAGTGTACGACCAGTCCATACACTTTCAAAATCAAATATAGATTTGTCATCATCAGTCATGTCTTCTTTATCAAATTTTAAAATAAACTCAGCATCAAGATTGTGTTTTAATATTTCATTTTTCATATGTTCCTTTCTTTCTTTTAGCGGTTGATAATGAAGAATAAAAGTTTTCATTAAAAAAATATGTTATTTTTTTAAAAAATAAATAACGTAATAGAATAGTAAATGTGTGTGCCTTATATATATTGTTGGTACAACGGTCTCGGTAATCAATTAATGGCGATGTTAAATATAATTTATTATACTTTTCATTTCAAAAAATTTAAAATGGTAAAACTCCCTAAAAACTCTAACTTTACATTAATAAATAATAACAACACACATATACAACCTCAAGATATATCATGTAATTGCGACAAAGAGATTGATATAACAAGACGTATAAATCCTTGTTCAGACTGGTTTTGTTTAAGCGTTGAACAGTTAAAAAAAGTCTACCAGGAAAATATCACATACGACCATATTAACGATTTAATATCATGTGTATATGATATAGGTATTCATATTCGAAGTGGAGATATTTTTGGAGGTAATGTCCATTGGGAATACGTTCAACCGCCGCTTGATTATTACATTCAAATAATTCAAAGAAATCCAGATAAAAAAATAATAATTGTTTATGACACAAATCCAAGGAAACCACATTGGAGAAACCCTGTATTAGACAAAATAATAGAATATATTGAAGTAAATAAAAAATTAAATGTAACAATACAATCAAAAAGTTTAAAGGAAGATATGCACGCTTTATGTTGTTCAAAAACAATCATTTCCGCGATGGGAACATTCGCACTTATGTGTCACATTATTTCTCCCTTTTCAAAAAAAATGTTAATACCTGGTTACATGGTAAATAAAAAAAGAGGAAAAAATTGGTTTGTTCTAACCGAAAAAGATAAAGAGACAATAAAATGTGTCGAATTTCCTGATTATATAAGAGTCGGTTCATGGAAAAACAAACCTGAACAACTTGAATTAATGTTAAATTATAAAATGAAAAACGAAGAACTGGATAAACTTTGTTTAGATATATAATTAATTCACAAATAAATAATTATATATTTTCTCAAAATATATAAATGATTCTTGGCACTATTGGTATTATTACAGCAATGTCTGCTGGATATATTACAATATTAAAAATGTGTGATGGAGATAATCATGTTAGTCGAGAAGAAAATCAACGACGTTATCAAACTTCGGAAAAAAATAAAAAAAAATGCTACAATACCACTAAGCGTACCATCAAATCAAAGAATAAACACAATTGTATAATTTGGATGACGAAAAAAAAAACAGATAATATAATAGATAACCATGTTTTTGATAAATAATTTAAAATTTTATTTAATTTTGATTTAAAATTGATTTAAAATTAAAACAATTGAAAAAGTAAATATTACTACATCTATAATGAATCAAACAATCAATAAGTCTCCGTTAAGATATCCTGGAGGAAAAACAAGAGCATGTAAAAAATTAGATACTATTATAAAAGAACACTTTGATATAAGTAATTTTAATAATTTAGTATCACCATTCTTTGGTGGTGGTTCTTTTGAATTCCATATTCAAAATAATTATAAAATAAATATTATTGCGAATGATAAATTTACACCTCTTTATAATTTTTGGGTTATTTGTAAAAATAATAAAGAAAATTTATGCGACGAACTTATTAAAAAAATAGATTTGATAGATAAAGAAGAATTCACTTATTTAAGAAATAAAATAATGGAAGAAAATAATAAATTAAACCAAGGTGTTATGTATTTTATAATAAATCGTTGTTCATTTAGTGGTGCCACATTATCAGGAGGATTTTCATTAGAAGCTTCTAAAAAAAGATTTACAAAATCTTCAATTGAAAGAATAAAAAATTTGGACCTAACAAAGTTTAATATTTATAATCTTGATTTTGAAGATTTTATCAATAATAATGAAGATAAAAAAAATTTGATATTTCTTGACCCACCTTATTATCTAGAAAAAGCATCCACTTTATATGGAAATAATGGAGATATGCATGATACATTTGATCATTATAAATTATATGAATGTTTATCAAAAAAGAAAAATTGGGTTATGACTTATAATAATTGTGAATACATAATAAATTTATATAAAAAATATAAAATTATTGAAACAAGTTGGAGTTACGGAATGAATAAATCTAAAGAATCTTCAGAAATCGTTATAATTGGTTAAATCATAATTTATAAATTAGAGATATTGGTAGTTTATCTTTATCATCCAGAGAATATTTAGATATGTTAAGTTTAGTTATATCTTTAGGTTGACACGCAACTGTAACTGATAAATTACAAAATCCTTTTTTATTTTTTCTAGTATGTATTTTAGTTCGTATCCTAAGTTGCTGTTCTATATTAAAGAAAGGAACATCAAAATTACATATATCATCTCCTAAATGAAATAATCCATATCCATTACTAATTTGTATATATTTACAACCCTTTGCTTTGTATAATTTAGAAATACTATCGGAGGGAATATCAACATATATATCATCCCATTTTTTTGTTTCTTTTTTTATTTTAACCCATTCTTCATGTGTTACTTTGTTTTCAATAAAAGGAGGAATCTCTCCATCATATAGATTTATTTTATGTATAAATCTATTAAACAATTCTCTACATTCAATAGGATTTTTACCTTTTAGTGTTGCTTCCCATCGTTTAATTTCTTTATTATACTTTATACTACTCTGCATCCAATCAGGTGTATTATGTTTTTTTACCTCAATACCAATATCATTTTCTCCAATAAAATTACATTCAATATCATTTTTAGGAGAAGAACCGGCTAATTCGTCTTCTTCTTGTGTATTAAATTTTTTATTATTAATAAAAGCATGCCTTGTTATGTTATAAATTACTTTTTCATAATTATTTCCATTAATAGAACATAGATAACCTTTTGATTTGATTAAATGTGTTAATTCTGTATTTAACATTTCAGTTGATTTAAACATAAAATTATTTTTATATTATAAATCAATTTTATGTTTAACTTATAATTAAATATTTTCAATTATTTTGAAAAAGTTTAATGATATGGATAGATATACCGTTTTTCAAGATAACTGCGATTAAAAACATATTATTTTATATTAGATAAAAATATGTTTTGTATATTAGGTGATTGCTATAAAGAAGAGTGCCATCACTGCTTTCCAGTTAATTTTTGTAAATATAATCATGAAGTATGTAAAAATGATGGTATGTGTTATGACGTAGATTTATATAAAAATAATGAAATACTTGTTACTGGATGTTCCGGTTTTATAGGACATCATGTATGTTTACATTTATTAAAAACAGGATTTACAGTTATTGGTATTGATAATATGAACAATTATTATGATGTAGAAATTAAAAAAAAGAACGTGGAATTTTTAAAAAAATATGATAAATTTAATTTTATATGTGATGATGTTATTACAACAGATATAATAAAGACCGTTAAACCCAAATATATTATTCATTTGGCTTCTATGGCGGGTGTTCGTTATAGTATAGAAAATCCCCAAAAATATATAGATAACAATATTTCAGGTTTTATAAATCTACTTGAACAAAGTAAAGAATATAAACCAAATAGAATAGTGTACGCAAGTAGTAGCAGCGTTTACGGACTAAATACAACATTACCATTTTCAGAAGAACATTCTATACAAAAATGTAATAGTCCATATGCTTGTAGTAAATACGCAATGGAAGTATTCGCAAAAACATATGAACAATTATATCAATTAGATACTGTAGGACTTCGGTTCTTTACTGTATATGGTGAAAGAGGTAGACCAGATATGGCACCTTATAAATTTTTAAAATCTATAAAAAACAATATACCTATAGAAAAATATGGAAACGGTGAATCATCCAGAGATTATACATATATTGATGATATAGTAGATGGTATTGTTAGTTGTCTTTTTAGTGATAAAATAGAAAATTTTGTGTATAATCTTGGAAATAGCACGCCTGTAACATTAAATGATTTTATAAAAACATGCGAACAAGTGTGCAATAAAAATGCGATTGTAAATGAAAAAAAGATGCCTTTGGGAGACGTTCCGCATACGTACGCTAATATTTCAAGAGCAAAAACAGACTTCAATTATGAACCCAAAACTTCTTTACATGAAGGACTTAAAAAAATGTACGAATGGATGATAGAAGAAGGTATATAAATTATTATTTTAAAATAACATTTATTTATAATTACAAAAAATAATGGAAATATCAACATTTTTATTGTTATTAAATTCCATTATTTCAATATTACATCCTGTAAAGCATATTCCTCAAATTATTCATACTATAAATACAAAAAGAGTTGAAGATATATCAAAAATAAATATTATATGTGAATTGGGTATGAATATATTGTCTGTTACAAGTTGTTTATTAATATATTTTTATATGGGAAAAAAAATGTTTTTTTTACCAATAATAATCGAAAAACTATCCTCAACAGTATTTATAGGAACCATATATTATTTAAAAATAAAATACACGTTAAATCCATATTCTTACGAAGAAATTACACCTATTAATATACCCACAAATTTACATAAAAATACAGAAAAGGATATACAATACGAATCATTTAATATATAATATTACGCATAACGATGACTATTATTTCCTTGTTTTCCTCCTTCAGGAAACATTTTATTAATCTTTTTCCTATTACCAGTATTATCAATAATATAAGGCTTTACACCATTTTTCCAGACAACATAAGACCATGATGGTTGATCGCGATGTGTTATATCCGTTGTTGTATAAATATTCCAAAATTCTGTAAATATAGATTGTACAAATTCACTATTGGGATTATATCCAAATGCCGTATTTTCATAACATAACGTTTTCTTTTCAGGAACACCCATTTCTTTCAACCACTCAACTGTTTTATCAGCATTCTTCTGTGTATCTTTTCTAAATTTCACTATATTCTTACATTCTTCATATGGTGATGAATTATGAACCCGTTGTCCAATTTGATGAGGGTGTAAAAGTATATTCTCACTTAGTTCTCCCCAATTTGTCTTTGGGTCTGGAGACCTTGTAGCATCACAAAAATATAAAATATCATATTCAAGACCCAATACTTCTTTTATATACTTCCAGCCCATAAACTTAAAATAGCGCGAACGAATAATATCATTTCTATGATTCTTTAAAAATTCTATATCAACAGTAATTACTTTCCATGATGTATCAAAATCTTCCTGTTTTAGATTAGAAAAAAGGAAATAATCATAATTAGGATTTCCTATTTTTTCAAATATCTTTGGTTTGTCTGCTACCTTTTTATTTGGCCAAATAACAACACTTGTAAAACAAATACGCATAATTAGTGTATAATTTTTTGTTTAAGTGTTTTATACATGAATATGGTTGAAAATACAATAAAAACGTTTAACAATATTATTTTTAATATAATTAATAATATTGTAATGGAACAAAAATTAGACATTTCTAATCCTTTCATAAGTGTTGATTATTGGATAACAAAAGCTGACATTTGTATTAATCAAACATACAAAAACAGACAACACAATTATTCATATGAAAAAGAATTTAATGATGCTTATGAAAACAAATCAAAAATAATCGTTTTTCTAAAAACAGATCTTATAGAAACTTATATTGATACGCTGTTAAATATAAGAATACCATTTATTTTGATCATGGCTTCAAATGATGACCACTGTGTTCCATATCTATATTTTCCTTGTAGAAATATTGACCTTAAAGAAAAGTCAAAACGATTGCTTGATTATGATAATCTTCTCTCAATATATGCAAAAAATCCATGCATCGAACATCCAAAAATATATCCAATACCAATTGGTCCAAAATGGCAGTGGAAGACAACTCAATTTTTTGGCGAACCAAAGAAAAAACACATGTTAATTTATAATAAATTTTGTTTATCACCACGTGAAAGAATTTTAAATATAGAATCAAAACCGAATCTTGTTTATTTAAATTTTAGTTCTCAAACAACAAATGCACCATTATACAGTAATCATCGCAATATACGTAAACAAATTCTTGAAAAATGTAAAAATAAATTTGATTATGTAGGAAACGAGCCATTTGAAAAATATATAGAAATACTTAGCACATATAAATTTAGCATTAGTCCACCTGGAAGAGGAATAGATGCTCATAGAACATGGGAATCTTTGATGATGGGGACTATACCTATTATATGTGAAAGCCCGATGAATATAATATTTGAAAAATTACCTGTTATAATAGTAAATGATAATGATTGGGATAAAATAACACCAGATTATCTCGAAAATAAACACAAACATATATTATCACATATTAATGATTATGAATTTGATATATGTTATACTCATTTTTGGGATAACATACTCAATTATTAATTATATTTTATTTTTATCAACATTTATTTCATCCTTTTCATTTAATGTAGCATCCGTTTTATCACTAACAATATTAGAATCAACATTTTCTACATCATAATAAATTGGTTTGTTAGGTTTTGAATATATTATATGATATAAATCCCATATAAATAATATTACTGAAAAAGAGATAATAAAATAATCATTATAATGTAATCCTTTAATCATAAGAATCGGTGCTATTATAAATACTGCCAACAATCTACCAGGTTGGTCATTACAGAATTCAAAAGAATTACTCATTTATATCATATTATAAAAAAATCTTTCGAAATACATCTTATTTGCTATATATTTATAATTCTTTGATACATAATATTCATAAGCATCATAACACTTTAATGGAGTTTGTTCTTTATCGAGAAAATCTTTATATTCTTTAATAGATTCTTTAACTTCTTCACTTTTATTCCAAAAATTACAAGATACATTTAATATTGTTTTATTTGACCTCATCGTATAAGATATAATATTGTTTTTTAATAACATACCAAAAGTATTCTCTTCAATAGATTCATTATTTGGATATTCAACGTGATATATATCAATAACTTCACTTACATCTATTTCATCTATTTCATCTTTATTCTCAATTATATTTTTATTACAAAATTCAACAAAATCATTTATACATTTTAAAAAATTACATTCAACATGAGTATAAACATCAGTCTTTTCGTTATAAGGAAGTAACTTTATAAGTTCGTCCTTTAATGTCCCCATAGAAAGAACATTTGGTATATTTTCATTATTTACATACCACCTCCAAATAAAATTCATATATTTACTTGATATTTTATCATCAACAGAACCCATTAGAATAATATCATTTCGAAACTTCTTTACTATACTTATTATAGTATTGGATTCAAGATAAAGTATATAATTTTTTGAATCATTATTAGTCATTCTTGATAAATAAACGTCTTCTGTTTTGTATCTTTTACTATAATAACAACATACACTTATAAAGTCTGGACAGTAATTCTTAAAAAAATTACAAAACGAATCATTATTTTCAAGAGATGTATTCATTTTAACAAGCCTACATTTTTTTAGCTCATGATTATGATGATATTTAATTTTAAAATTATCTGAAATATTTATACCAACTGTATCCATAACATATTTTTCTATAAATGTCATACTTGATTTACATTTTGTATTTATAAAATGAATATAAGTTTCGTGTTGTTTAAGTATGTGGTTTCCAACAACAATCATAAAATATTTCAAATTACACTTATTAGTAAAAAGTAAAGGACAAAGACTATTTGTTACAAAACGAATTGTTTCAGACTCTGGAATGGTATCTAATATAGTTCTTGTATTTTTTATTTCCTTTATTGTTTCACTCTGTGTTTTATATTTTACGGTGTGTAAACTTTTATTTTCACTTAAACATGTAAATAAATTATATTGTATGTCATCTTCATTAATAATTGCATAATGAAGTCCATCGTAATAAAAAAATCTACTCATAGTTGAAACATAAAAATATGGATTAGTTTTAAGAAATTCTTCTTTAAATTCCAGTTTATCCTTTTTTAATTGTGCTATCTTTTCTTCTTTTTCAATAAGAGATTTATTATACAAATCAACATTTTTAGGTATCGTTCTAATAATATTATCTAATTTTTCAAGAACAGAACTATTATCTTTGAACTCTTCTAAAACTGATTTAATTATATTTGTATATTCTTCATGTATAGACATGTAATACAATATTAATATTTTTCTATATTGTTAATTATTATATAAAAAATAAGTATATCTATATATATAATATGTTTGACTTGAATATTAGCCATTATAACAAAAATGAATTGGAAGACCTTCTTGGGTTATCAAATACAAATTATACGATGGACGAAGTTGAAACATCCACAGAAGTAATAAAATCAAATGTTCTTTCAAATACTACTATAGAAGAAAATCTTAGAAACGAAACAGTTATGTTTTTAGTTACTGTAAAAGAAACACTCAAGGGATTTATTGAATCAAAAAACTTTACCAACTTTGTTCCTAATCCAGTTATTCAAAATCAAAATCATTTTGTAATGTCAAAACCTATTGAGGATGTAAATCCTGTAAAAAGAAATACTATTATGAAAGTTTTAAATATTGATTCTTTATTTAGAGAAAATGTTGATACTACAGATCCATCCAAATTTTCAATAAATTTATCAAATCCAATTAATAAAACTGTTGGTATGGAATTGTCTATGTTCGAACCACCTTCTTCAATTATAAATATTTCACATAAACTCAAAAATAACTATTTTCATGTCATAACAAATAATGATAATACAATAAAATTAACAATTCCAGATGGTAATTATAGAAATGTTATTGATATAAAAAATACTTTGGAAGACCTCATTAACGACATAAATAATGTAACTATAAACAATAATAATACAATAAAAATACAATTTCTTGATGATATTAAAAAAGTTATATTTAATTTGGACTACAACGGGTCACCTTCATCTATAACACATAAACAAAGATTAGGTTATATGATGGGATTTAGAAAACCTGAATATGATGTTATTAATTCAGAGATAACAAGTGACAGTTCAGTTTCTGTAACAGAATCAAATTATTTTTATTTATCTATTAATGATTTTCAACAAAATGTTACATCAACATTTGTATCATCTGTAGATTCTCAAATGGTTCCAAGTAATTCATTAGCAAGATTAGCTATTGATGATGGAAGTAAAATCGTTGTTTTTAATGGTAGTGAAAATAACGCAAGTCCAGAAAGAAAATATTTTGGTCCATGTGATATTAGACGTATTGAAGTTCAACTATTAGATAAATTTGGAAGAAATATTGATACAAATGGAACCGATTATTCATTTGCTATAACATTTAAATGTAACTATGATTAATTTAGAATTTAAATTTTTAAATATTTACTTTATAAGTATTTAAAGATTTACGCGTTAAAATATTAATATGGCAACAAATCCAACAACATATGAGGGGAATGTTTTAACTATAAAAACTGTCCAAATTGCCCCATTTAGAACTCTTATGACTGCTCTTAAAGATATTTTACTTGAAACAAATATTTCTTTTCAAAAAGATGGTATTCGTATTATTAATATGGATAAATCTCATACCATTTTGGCTCATCTATTTTTAAGAGCAGAAAATTTTGAACTATATGAATGTAAAATGGATAAAATTATTATTGGTGTAAACATGTTTCATCTATTCAAACTAATAAATTCTATAGATAATGACGATACTCTTACTATTTATATCGAAAACGATGACTATCTTGAAGGTATTACTTCACATCTTGGACTTAAATTTGAAAACGGAGATATTAAACAATGTAAAACTCAAAAACTTCGTTTAATTGAACCCGAACCAGAAGAACTTGAGGTTCCAGATGTTACATTTTCATCTATTATTAACATCCCTTCTTCTGACTTTCAAAAAATTATTAGAGATCTAAGTGTAATATCCGATAAACTTGAAATTAAGTCTGTTGGAAATGAACTTATATTTAAGTGTAACGGACAATTCGCTTCAGCAGAAATTCATCGTGCTGAATCAGATGGAGGAATGGAGTTTATATTGAAACAAGATTCTGCTAAGATTATACAAGGAGAATTTTCTTTAAAAAATCTAGGATATTTTATAAAATGTACCAATTTATGTAGCCAAATTGAAGTCTATCTAGAAAACGACTTACCTCTTGTTGTTAAATATAATGTTGCAAGTCTTGGGGAGATAAAACTCTGTTTGGCACCACTGCCTAGTAGTTAATATATTTATAATAGTTTTTCATAACCACAAATACAAGATACGTGAATTCTTTCTATATACATACCATCTTCATTTTTTGGAAAAAAATGTTTTTTTTTTAAATTACATTTAGTATTATATCTTCCCATTTCAATATTTTTTATTTTCATTTTAATTTGATTCCTCTTTTTAATAAGAAGTAATATATTATCCATACTTAATTATAATTATATATTATAGATTATATAATTATATTCAACTTATAAACTTAGTATCCAGCTTTTACAATTTGATCAAGAGTAAACTCGTTATGCATTATATTAAAAATATCAAATTTTGTAACAGTATTATCTAATAAATTTTCTGGTTTATTATATTTATCCCATAATGTTTTCAATCTAATATCGTTATTTATATACTCTTTAGTATAATTTGATTTTAATAAATATTTCGGTAGTATAATTAAATCTTCTTTTGGATAAAATTTCATATATATTCTTATAAGCAACCATTTTGGTATCTTTTTTTCAATAAAGTCATTCAAAAAAAGTATAGGCATTTGTGAATATATTTTTGTATTTCTTACCATTTTCTGTATAATACGTGCTGATCTATCCTTTTTTTCTTTTACATACATTTGAATATTTTTATTTACAGGAAATAAATGAAGATCATAATCATATATTTTGAATAATACATCATCATTCAACATACAAGTCATTAGATATAACACACCTGATAACTTTTATATTATTTTCTATTATTATTATTATATAATGAACAAACCTCGATCCTTGTGTAAAGGAAAAAGAACGTCCAATCCTAACAAATGTAAAAAAATGAGAGGATGCAAAGTTGCTTCTGGTAAAAAACGCACATTTTGTAGAACTAAAAGAAATAAAACAAAATCTAATAAAAAAGTAAATCAAACAAAAAAAAAGAAAAACAAGATTAAATGAAGTTAGTAAATTAAAGGGTCATAATAAAAAAACTCAACGTTCCCTTAAAAAATTAAAGTAAATTAAATATTTTTTTCGTTATTTTAATAAAAAACGAAAAAAAATAAGTAAATATTATAATTATTCTACCTTTTGTCTCAAGTCAAATAATGAATCTTCTCCATACTTTCTTTTAACGTAGTCTCCCCAATATGCAACACCTGTTCCTAATAAATATCCAGCAACTATTTGTGGTATATTATGACAATTCTTCATATAACGAGCTGACGCCATAAGGAATACCGGAATATGATAATATAGTTTTGTTTTAAGTGTAAAATCTTTATTTTTTAAATACAAATAATTCATGAAATAAGAAGTAACTGCCATATGTCCTGAAGGAAATCCTCCTCTGTCACCTACTGGACCACCCGTATTAAGAAGACTACAATTTGTCGCAGCATCTGGACGTTTAAATATTGAAGGATATAACGATGAAGTCATGCGTTTCATATTTTTTTCAACAGCAAGGGTAAGATAATAACTTATAACAATTTCAAAGTCACCGTCAAAAGCTTTATATATTCCATAATAAGCACAAATAAGAACAAATGCGGATATAAAATCCCACAATGAATTAATTTGAATCATATATAATAATATTATATTATTTTGATATCATAATTATAATATTATTATTTCAAAAATATACTATCAAGAACATCTTTATTTTTTAAAGCATCGTTATATCCATTTTCGTATAATTCCTTTATAATATGTCGTTGGTTTTTAAAATTAAATAAATATGAGTCATGACAGTTTGTATTTTTATTATTACCCCACATAGATGCAGTAATATGAAGAATTGGTTCAACATTCCTTATATATGGATATTTACTAAATCCACCATCAAATGAAAGAATATCTTTATATGTTTTTAAAGGTCCACCTGTAATAAATGGTATATGAGAACTTGCTATACAACAATCAATCGCATCTTTCAAATCTTCAAAATCACAATAAACATTTGTTTTTAATTTTTTACCCTTTAATACTGTAACACCTATAAACAACCGCGTAAGATCAAAATCAGATGTTTTATAAGATTCTAATATACTATTTTTAATAGCATATTCTAGTTCAAAAATACTTGAAATATTATCCGTTTCTATATTAAAAATCAAATTAGAAAATTGTTTGTCATTTTTTAAAATCATATATAAACTATTCCAAGATCCAGCTGACGCACCAGAAAAAATATAATCATTAATATTATAATTATTTTTTATATATGTGCAAGTTCCCAATGTATAAAAACCATATATTCCTCCCGGACTAATAGTTATCATATTTGGGTTTTTACCCCAAGTACCCATTTTCGGAGGTTCATATCTTATACTATCTGTATCACTTGTAGGAATAAAGTCATCTCTCTCAACAATATTCAAAAAAACAGGGTTTATATAAAATATATCATTTCTAGGTATATTTTTTATAATTAAATTATTATATCCATACGTTTTTACAAAATACATAAAGTAAACAATAACATTAAATAATAACATATATATAATAATACAAATTTCTGTAAGTAGTTTTACTTACTTGTTAACTACATTTAATAGTCTGTAATATGTTTTTTAAATAAACATCCATTTAAATTAAGACCGTTTATTTTTGGTGAATTAATTAATTCAGGATTTTGTTTTGAACAATTATCAGTCCAAATTTTTACAATACAAAAGTTTTTCTTTGGAGATATAGTTATTCCATTAACTGTTCTCATAAATTCAATATCTGAACTAAGGGATAATCCTATTGTAGTATAAAACAGCTTATTCCATATATCATGTACTGTCTTGTTACCAACTTTAAAGGAGAAACTACCTCCTTTAATGTTACCCGGATCTTCCCAAGTTGGTTTAATATCATTCTTCATAAGGAATAACATACAATTTTTTATCAGCTTCTCCGGAAGAGTCTCACAAAGTGCTATACCCTCTTCAACCGTATTAAATGTAAGTATGTCATGATAACTGTCGATGTTCCAGTTTGTGTCATGTGGTAAATGAGCCCATAAAGTCCATTTATCAGACAATTTGTGAAAGTTATTTGAAGAAGGTTGTTCCAACATGGTTTTCACGGATTCCATTTGAGTAAACATATCAATTTTGTCCTATATCATTTTTACAATAATATTTTAATTTAAATATATATTTTACAAGACATATCCAATATATTTACTAACATCAAGACCATGCAAATCTTTTTTAACATTATCATCTAAAGAATAAATTATTCGTTCAAGATCAAAATCATTTTCTCCACGTGAAACCTCTTTCATCGTTTCATAAGCGTTTTCAATTCCATGTTTTCGCATGACCGTTTGTATTCCTTCTGTCAAAACAACCTTATTATTATTTAAATCATTACTAATTACATCGCTATCCACAATAATTTTATTTAATCCCTGTATTGTAGATTTATAAGATAATAAACAGTATCCTAATACAACACCCATGTTTCGTAATATAGTACTGTCTGTAAGGTCTCGTTGCAAACGAGAAACATTAATCTTTCCTGTAATTCCATCAATAAGAGCATTAGCAAGACAAATATTACCTTCACTATTTTCAAAATTTATAGGATTCACCTTATGCGGCATAGTTGATGATCCTACTTCTTTACCATTAATTTTTTGTTTTAAATACCCCTTTGAAATATATAACCAACAATCAATATTCATGTCATTCACAATATTATTTATTATCTTCAACATATTAAGTGTATTACATAAATTATCATAATTACTTATTTGCGTAGTGCATTGTTCACGTTTTAAATCAAAACCTTCTTTCACAAAATTATCTCCAAAATTTTCCCAATCTATGTTTGGATAAGCAAATTTATGAGCATTAAAATTCCCAACAGCACCTCCAAACTTTGTTGTAAAATCACATTCTCGTAATTTTATTATTTGTGATTCCAATCTATATAGAAATACTGAAAACTCCTTACCCATAGTGGTTGGAACAGCAGGTTGTCCGTGTGTAAAAGAAAGCATCACATTATTTTTCATATCACTAGATAAAATAATAAGTTCATCCATCATAACTTCAAGACATGGAATTATACATTTCATAATTCCTTTTTTAAAACAAAACATATTTGCCGTTGTATTAATATCTTGTGAAGTAAGTCCAAAATGAATAAATGGTGTATATTTATCTATACCAATAACTTTAAAGATATTGCATATATAATACTCTACAGCCTTTACATCATGGTTTGTAGTATATTCTATTTTTTTAATTTCTTTGTAATCACAATCATTAAAATTTTCATATACTTCATATAATTTCTCTTCTATTTCATCTTTTTTACTTCGTAATTCATTCAACTCTGGTAATATATCAATTAGTTTTATAAAATACTTTATTTCCACTAATAACCTATATTTAAAAAAGGCTGCTTCATTAAAATATTTTTTTAACTCTTGTGTTTTTTTTATATATCTTCCGTCAAGAGGAGAAATAGGGTCGTCCATTCTTTTATAATTTATATTTTTTATTTTTATATCATAATATAATAGTATCTATTATATTATATGTTGAATCTTTTAGTAACAGGTGGATGTGGATTTATAGGTTCAAATTTTATAAACTGTGTCTTTCCAAAAAACAAATATAAAATTATAAATGTTGACTGTATAAACTATTGTTCTAACGAAGAAAACGTGAATATATTAATAAGAAATGATCCAAATTACTTTTTTTATAAAACTAATATCAATAATACAGTAAAAATGTCACAAATAATTACACACCATAATATTGATATTGTAATTCATTTTGCTGCTCAGTCACACGTTCAAAATTCTTTCGAAGATTCACTTTTATTCACACAAGACAATATTTTAGGAACACATAATTTAATTGAAACATGTAGAAAATATGGAAAACTTAAAAAATTCATACATGTTTCAACAGATGAAGTTTATGGAGAATCACATTTGGGAGAAAAAGAACTAAAAAAAAATGAATCATCAATATTATCACCAACGAATCCATACGCAGCAACAAAAGCTGCAGCAGAAATGATTGTTAAATCATATTATAAATCATTTAATGTTCCAGTAATAATTACAAGGGGAAATAATGTATATGGATACAATCAATACCCTGAAAAAATTATACCCAAATTTATAAAACTACTTCTTAATAATGAACCTGTTACAATCCAAGGAAACGGTAATTCTGTTCGTGGATTTTTACACTCATTTGATACAGCAAATGCTTTTGAAACTATTATAGATAAAGGGGTTATAGGCGAAACATATAATATAGGTTGTGATGATTGTGATGAATACACAGTTCTTGAAATATCTAATATTCTTATAATATTAATTCATGGTAATAATACTAACATTAATGAACACATAAAATATATAGAAGACAGACCTTTTAATGACCAACGTTATTATATAAGCAATAAAAAAATAAGACAACTAGGATGGTCCCCTAAAATAAATTTCTTACAAGGTATCAAGTTATTAATAAAAGATGAAAAAATGAAATTTATAAAATAATTATTAAATTATCAAGGGTGTAAAATTGAAATAAAACGACTACTATAATTAGTTTTAAACATAAATTATATATAAAACTAATAGTCATAATGGAAATCATCATTCAACATTCACATCCTATCCAATACCCCAAATTCTCTAAAAAGGAATATGGTCATTATGAGCGTGGTGTATTAACTGGAGATAGTAAATTTAAGAATCCAGAAGAAGAATTCTTTTGGGCGTATTCTCAAAAACGCAAGTGTTCTAAGTGTGACCAGGAGAAGAGACTTACTGATTATAGAAATAATACAAGTGGTAGCCATGGGTTCGATAGAGATAAAATTAGACTTAGACGACCTGAATGTGGTGAATGCACGAAAAAAGCTTCTAAGGGTAAGGATGAAGCTGTAAAACTTGCGAAGTCACTTGGCATATCACATAAAGCACCAGAAGGAACTAAATGTGAATTATGTAATTCAACTAAAGGAATAGTATTCGACCATGATCACGAAAAAAATGTATTTCGGGGATGGCTTTGTGACCCATGTAATCGTTCGATGGGTGTTTTGGGTGATAACGCAAAAAGTTTATTGAAAACGGTTGCTTATTTATCAAAAGGTAATACAGAAGCGCTTGATATGATAGAAAAATTAAAAAATATTTTGTAAATGTTTAATAAATTAAATGTTTTTTCATTATTTTTCTTTATTTTTCAATTCACATTCTTTTATTCTATCAATCGAAATATTGAAATATTTATCTAATAATTCAATTCCAATAAATTTACGTCCAGTATTCAAACAACCAACTCCAGTTGTCCCCGAACCCATAGTATTATCTAATACCGTTTCTCCTGTATTAGAATAAGTTAATATAAGATGTTCAATAAGAGGAACAGGTTTTTGTGTTTCATGAGATGTATTTGATTCTATACCAAATTCTAATATTTCATTAGGATAATTGGTAAATTTTTGTGTATATTCTGTTTCACCAATAAGTTTATTATTTGGACCCAGATGATGCGGTTGATTTAACATTTTTCCAATACGATTAACCGAATTCTTTTTCTTTATCTCTACTTTTTTTAATCCTTGTGGATTATACGTCATATTCCCTTTTTTTCTTGAAGCCGCCGCAGCACCACCAGGGGAAAACACACAAATATCTTCTGTACATGTCATCGGTCTATAATTTGCCAATAAATATCGAGTTGTTCTATTCTTTTTCCATATTAAATTATATTTAAACCATGAATAATTCGACGAAATTAACATACTTGTAAATGGTTGTTGTCCAAATAACAAAATGACACCATGCGGTTTTTTTAAAACTCTTTTGTAATGGACCCATAAATCATCAATATTAATGATTGAATCCCATTTACATTTGGTAGTTCCATACGGAAGATCACATAAAATTAAATTCACGCTGTCATCTGGTATAGAATTCATTTTTTCAAGACAATCACCAAGATATAATTGGTATGTTTCATCTTCATTACAAATATCGGGAATAGATTTTTTTATATTTTCTTTTATATTTTCTTGTATATCTCCTTGTTTAATTGAAAGGTCGTGATTACTTCCCGCAGCCTTTTTTTTAACCTTCTTGGACATCTTATTTTTAACAATACATTTATTATTATCGCTTTTCAATTTTGTTTCGAAAGAAATAATTTCCATAGTTATATTCACCAATATATGTTTAACATATTTATTATATTTAAATTATATAAATTATTTTATTTCGACGATATTATCATCAAAAAACATACTCCAGCTTACCGGATGACCACCAATATAATTCTTTTTTGCCCACGAATATTTTTTTTTGTCGTCTATTTTAAATTTTAAAGTAGTACCATCATAATTAGTTGTTTTAATATATCCATGCATTTCATAATCTTTCTTATTTAAAAAATTATTATATTGAATATGTGTTGTTACTGTACTTCCTTGAGAACCTATAAACCATTTCGCATCTTCACATATTATTTTTTGAACTATAAACTCAGCAACGTTTGTGTTTTTAAATTTTAGACCTAACTTAGTCTTATGAGTTTTTTCTAATAATTCATCCAAGAAGAAAATATTATATTTCTTTTTTATATCATTAAAAAAAGGATTATCTTTTCTATCAGTCATTACGTAAAGAGGAAGTTTTTCTGTATTATTTTTTTCAAGCCATTTACTAATATTATCAATCAAATTACCATTTATACTTGTTATTTGATTTATCTTTTTATGCCAATCACCAAATCTTAAGTGTATTGAAATAAATTCTCCTTTTATCTTTTTTCTTACATCGTTTAAAACATCCATTATTTCTTGAGAATATGTATTTACCGAAATAGCTATCTTACTCATAAGAGTATAATTATCTTTATTTGTATAAAAATTTGTGAAAAATCTTGAAGCATTACTACCTGTAAAAGAAACAACGCGTGATGTTTTATCAAATAAAGGAGAAAGTTTATTATTTGACACACGTTGTCTATAATGCGCAAATTGAGATATATCCATTTCATTCTTAGGTGTATTCATATCTTCATCAATAAATATTATATTTGACATTTTTGCTGAAAAGTTTATTTCATTAGCAAACGTATTCATAGATTCTGAATACTTTTTCAAAGTATATCCATGTGGTAAATATTTTGTAAAATCATTACCAACATAATCTATAAGAGTACCATAATTACGGTCAGGTTTTCCACACGCAACTAGAGGATGGCGCATATTTATAACCAAATGACGATTAGAAATATTTGCAAGATAAATACCCATTTCAAGAGAAAATAATTGATTATAATACCCAACACCACAAAAAAGATCATAAACAAGAATATTTATATCCTTTTTTAAATCGGTGAGACCAAAATGGGTTATCATTCTATCCTGAGCTTCACCTCCTTTCATTTGTTGTTCTTTTTTAAGTCTATCTATTTCACGTATATTTTCTTCATGTTTAAGTTTTTCTATAATGTTGGGATCCTTAGCACATCTTAATATAACACCACCATTCTTAGGAATACCAGAACATCTATTAAAATTATGCCCCCATGGAGCATGCACATCTGAACCAGAACGACCTCCCGATTCAAATCCAGGATAAAAAGCTAAATAAACGTAATGTTTATCATCAAAATATTTCACACCAGGATTCTTTTTATGAATACACGCGTCATGTCTTTTTTCTATATGATGTGTTTCAACTACTGAAGACGGATCATCTGTTTTACAAAATAATATATCATAATCATGTTCACATGTAGTATTCCAATTATTCTTACTTTGTTGATTTAAATAACTCGTAAAAGGTCCTATTCTATATTTATATTTTTCTATTTCACATATTTGGGTCCAATCTATATTTCTTTTATTAATACTTTTTGTATTATCATTTTTATCTTCGTTTACTATTTTAATTTCATCCACCATCTTACAATCAAAAAATTTTTCGGCTTCTTCTATTGTTTTTATATTTTGAATATATGGTTTATTATTTATTAATGTATCATCCATATATGAAAGAAACTTTTTCCAATCATCACTTGTATTTGACCAATTATAATAAACCTGATGACAACCTACTGGTGTAGCATATTTAACCTTTTCCATCGCAAATGCTTTGTGTAATTTGCTATTTATAGGTGGGTATCTAAATTTTGATTGAGAACAAAAATATCCATCTTCATTTCCACGATGTATTTTTTCAAAAGGTGTATTTCTATTACATTCACATGAAGATATCATAGCAGAAACAGACCTAAGTGAAAAACCACCATTTCCAGCATTATAAGATGTCCACTGATTGTCTTTACCCCAAGGAGAACCTATATAATCATAATTAAAATATATATCATCAATTCTTCTCATAATACATGCGTCTGTTTGATAAATCAATACATGAGACCAATCTCTAAAATTTTCCCATAACTGTGGAGTTTTTAAAAGAGCACTATAGGTTCCTCTATTTAAATTTTCATGACCAGTATTAATAAGTTTAATATTTGACCAATTCCCATATTTATCTTGAAGATATTTAGAATTTATATTTCCATGTACAATAGAAAAACCTATTTCTTCCGGCTTATCATAAACACGTAATAAAGCATTAATAACCCAATCTATTTCATCCATAATTCTATATTCTACTAAGGCAACAATAAGTCGTCCTCCTTTATTAAATTTTGGCGGATTACTTTTATCTGGTTCAGGTATTTTTTTCAACACATTTGTATATGATGGAATACGCATAGTAACTATTATTAATTTATTTTTTTTATTTAAACATAAATAAAAAAATCATTATTCATAAACCAATTTACCTAAAAGAAATATCTTTTGGTTCAAACATAGATGTTTCAAAATTGTCTATTAACGGATTTATTTTTTTCAAACAATGTAAAATATCACTTAAATCATTATAAACCACTTCTTCAGCCCCAATAATATCAGCAACATCGCTTATATTTCTACCACTTGCTATCAATTCCTTATCTGATGGAATATATATTCCATAATGATTGGGATACAATATTGGAGGAGCACCACAAGAAAAATATACATTTTTTGCAAATGAAGATTTTAAAAGTGATACAATATGACGACTTGTATTACCTCTAACTATAGAATCATCTACAATTAAAACATTTTTACCAGTTACAATAATATGATTTACATTAAGCTTTCTTTTTACATTTTTTTTTATAAGTTTTTCATTTTTCATTATAAATGTCCGTTCAATATATGTATTTTTTATAAGTCCTTGATGAAGAGGTTTTTTTAATATACTTTGAACACCAAGAGCAAATGGAAAACTCGAATCAGGAACAGGAACAATAACATCTATATGTTTTGACCATTCTAACGTTTCAATATGTTTTCCTAATAAACAACCCATAGAATATCGTGCGTTATATATGTTTATTTTATCCACAACAGAATCTGACCTGGAAAAATAAATATATTCAAATAAGCATGGAGACAAAGATGTTCTCATACTTGTTTTTCTAAAAACAGGCATTTTATTCTTTTCAAAAAATATCGCTTCACCTGGTCTAATATCTCTGATTACACTATATCCTACTGTATTTATTGCACATGTTTCACTTGAAACAACATAAGAATTATTATTCATACCATATGATAACGGTCGTATTCCATATCGATCCCTAATAGCTATCATACCAAAACCATCAACTATGAAAAGAAGTGTATAACTACCTTCCAATATTTTATACAAATATTCACATACACACCATAATACATCTACATTTATTTGACTTATATCATTTAAACACATCTCCTTTAATTTACTTTTAAATTCATCAATAATAAGCCATGAATCACTTATATTTTCTTCAATAAGGTTTCCATTTATTTTTTTAAGATTTCCATTATGACACATCGATATTCTTGGAAAATTATCATCAGAATCAATAATAAAAGGTTGTATTGTTTTTCTTTCATCATTTATTCTATCTTCTTTAATAGATATACCACTTGTAGCATATCTTACATGACCTATAGCACAATAATCATCTATTTGAGATAATTTTTCACTTGTAAACACATCCCTCACTAATCCATCCCCCTTAACAGAATATTTTGAAGTAGATATTCCACATGAATCTTGACCTCTATGTTGAAGTGACGTAAGACCTTCATACATTAAAACAGAAATATTATCACAATTATTTTCAAAACAACCAAATATACCACACATCGTTTATATTTTAAATATAATTATTTTTAACCTCTTTTATTATGAAATTTTAAATATATATTATCATAATTTTAATTTAAAACCCCATGACAAATACCAAGATTATTCTTTTTTTCAAGTGAAAAAAAACTATTAAAATTATTATCAAACTTTATTAAATATAAACAATCTAATATAAAACATCTTATAAGTAGTTCACTTACAATTTCATAATTACCATCTATTTCATCGTTCACTATTATTTTATTATCCTTAATAAATACTATAGTCATATCATTCCATATATATTTTTTATCTTGAAAATTACATATATCCATATTTATTTTTTCATTACGATTAAAAATAAAAATAATATTTTTTAAAAAATTTCTCATAGAAGCCATTTTTTTTTCATAATAACCAGGTTGTCCCGGAAAATGACATATAGTTTCATTATTATAAGGAAGAATTTTTCCAAAACAATTTCTATTTACGCATACATTCTTTAATTTTGTATTATCATAAATTTTATTTATAACAGAATGATAAACTATATATGGTTGATCAAAAAATTTTATTTTTATTTTATTAGAAATATCTTCTTCAATATGACATATAATATCAGTAAATAATTGTTTTATTTGTGAGATATTTTTAAATAAAAGAATTGCTGAAGTGAACGCAGTCCTTCTTGGATTAGGTACATCTTTAAAAAGTGAAGAACCCCAAAATAATCCATATGTATTACCTTCTTCTAAAACATAGAGTTTATCATCTAATTCAATATTTAATATATTTGAAATGTTATTTGAAACAATAATATCTGTATCCAAATATAGTATTTTATTATATTCATCTATATTTTGATAATTGAATATCATTAACCTTGAATATGTTGCTTCAATCATACTATTTAAATTTACACACCATATATTACATTTCATTCCTACTTCTTTAAAAATATCACACACTTTATATTCAAATTCATTATTACAGATTATCAAATATTCTGTATTTTCATCAGGATTACCATATAATTTATAACTTATTACTAATAATCTTAAAAGATTTAAATAATCCTTATTGTAAAAAACACATGAATAAATAAGATTTTTCATAATATATATATTATCATAATTTATTGTTTATAACTTATTATATAAGGTAATAAGTTATATCGTTTATATTTCAACTTAATTTAATTATCATAATCTGATAAAGAAAATACATTTACATAATTTGTATAATCAGCAACAAACTCCGGGTCATTATTCAATAATACCATAAACATATCAGAAATAGCAGGAACATCAACATGTTCATTAATTTCTTTTGTATGATGATAATTAGAGCGGTGATTAACCTCAATTACACAAACATTATTTTCATCATCTACTACAAAATCAAAACCTAACAAAGAAAATTCATCATTTTCAAATGTCTTTATCTTATCTATAAATTTATGTGAAAACTCATTTACCGCCGTGCAAATATTATCAAATATTTCTCCACTATGCTCTATATCTACAAATTTGAAAAACTTTCTCCCTGGACGCATATATATAATATGCATATCCTTCAAAACATTTTGTTCAATCGTCCCATCATATTCTTTATATGGAACATCACTTGAACTCCCCCAAGCATCTCTTGAAACATATACACATCCATTAGCAACCAATCCATACACCCTAAGTTTATATCGCTTTCCATCTATTAATTTAGGATTCAGTATATTACGATGAATTATAGACGCCGAAGTATCAACACTACCAGATTTTAATTCAGCATAACTATGAATATACACCCCTCTTGCCGAAGTTGAACCACGCTTTTTTACAAAAAATAACTGATTGTCAGGACAATCTTCTTCTATTTCTTCTATCGATGTATAAGCTATTGGCGCACACTTAGCATCACCAAGAATAGCACTCATATGAATTTTGTCATCCATCTTTACCGTTCTTTTTCTTGGGGCAACCTTTATAATATTTATACCAGGATATGTTTTTTTCCACTTATCATATATTGTTTGTTGAGCATCAAAATCATCATATAAAATCCCATATGTTCCCTCTACCTCATAATTATCATTTAATCTTTTAGCAGCAGAATTAAATATACTTGAATTCTTATTTGTATGCACAACAAGCATCGAACGAGAATAAACAAACTCAGACATGTTAATTATATACTTGTATAATCTTTATATCGTTATACTAATATGTCATATAATGAAGTAACGAAATATAATAATAATCATATGGTAACTCTTCTCTAAAATGAATATGATCTGTTCCACAAAACATCATAAGACCGTTGGGTTCACAATCCACTTGAACACAGTTATCTTTATGGTCATCATTAACATAATTACGATAACGTCCCTTGAATTTAATTGGTTGCTTCTCCTTATCTACATAAATAGGCCAAAAAGCATCTTTAGGTTTATCAATCATAAAGGAAACAGTAAATTCACATTCGGGTCTATCTGTATGAGCTGGAAGGTCAGCACCTTTCTTATAACACGACAAGTATGTATATGTTGGCTTTAAACGCTTCTTTGCGATTCGTTCCATTAGTGGAAGTGCTTCAAACTGCAACAAACGAGACATAAAATCATCATACGCTTTCCACCGCTGTGCTTGTCTATCTCCAAATTGAAACTTATCATTATTAATAGAATCATGGAAATAATCAATAATTAACTTACCTGCTTCCGGAGTAAACACATTATTTACAACAACCGGAGTAAATTCATCTTGAAAATATTCAGCTTCCATTACTTTTGGATTCAATAAACTATGAACACTATTAAGTGCATAATTCTGTCGTAAACTATATAGCTTATCAACAGTATCAGTATCCTTTGGTGAATTATGGCGTCTAAAACCTAATTTTCTGTAAGGAACAAGCTGTTTCTTTTCATTATAAGTTTCATAGATATGTTCGAGTGTGGTATAATAATTTTCAGTATTAGGTTCTTCTTTTTTTTCTATAGTTTCATTTTTATTTGTAGTATTATTATTTGTATCCATAACACTATCCATTCTCTTCTTCAAATCTTCATTTGAAACCATATTTTCTTGAACCATCGTTGTATGTGTTTCTTTCATTTCTTCAATTCTTGCTTCAATTTTTTTCACAAGACTCTTTAAAATTGGTTCACCTGATCTTGTTTTTTCACGAATAAATAAATAAAAATAATGTTTTTTTGTTTTTCTTACCGGATTAACAGCATATTCCAAAGAACTATCACGTTGGTATTCTATTTCACTATTATCCAAATATGTCTTATAAAAACATATATCACCTTGTCCCATATTAATCTCCTTATTAATATCTCTAAATTTAAAAGAGCCACTACTTTTATCTTCATTTTTATCAAGCAAACATCCAATAGCATATAAACGTTGCCCCCTTGCCTTTGAAAATTCCTTTCCCCGTTCAGTATTTAAATCAAACGCATCATAATGACAACCATGATCACAATTTTCTGGATAAGAAATAACATTAATATTTTCAAAAAATTCATCATTGTCAAGACCAATCATTTTTGAAATTTTTGCTGTAATATTTACCATATCACCGTCTTTTAAATTTACCCAATAACTTGTTCTTCCTCGAGCTTGTTCTTTTCCATTTTTACATTTTGATAATATATATTTACATTCATTCTGTGTAAGAGCACCACTAAAATGACTTACAAACGGATTTTGAGAAATTACTTTAATTTCAATATCTTTTCCACTTGAATTTATATCAATTGTTTCACTATCATCTACTTCTTCTATCTTAAGACGTACTCCCTCTGTGTTTTCTTCTACATTATCTTCCAATTCCTTCTTTTCTTGAAGAAAAGGAAAATCATATATTTTTTTCATACTAATTTCACGAAACCATAAATTTGCCGCATATTTATATCCCTTTTTCACATCTGTTCCAGCATGAAGAGAATTGGGATGAACAGTATTTGTTCCTTTCAAAGTATTGTGGAAAATTAATAAACGACCTTTTTTTGCTTCAACGTTTATATTTAGCTTATCAAAACGTGTATGACCTCCCTCTTCGACGTCACATAAATAAAGAAGAGCAGTAACCATACGTTGACCTCCGTATTTTAAACATCTTAAACATTTTTCTGAATCATTCTTAGCATACGCATCATAATGAGAGTCATATTTTTGTGTTTCGTCGTAAGCAACTACTTGATACGCTTCTGCGTTTTCAAGAGGAATACCAACTTCTTTTGCGATGCGTTCACCTACTTCAAGTGTAGTAGAATCATTATTATGACGAAGCCAATAATTTGAACCCGTCCTTCCACCACTCAACATTCCTGTTTTTGTGTCACTAACAAATGCTCTTTTTAATTTATCTTTAGAAACATCCACAAAATGTTCGCATTCTTCATGTGTTAAATAATTATCAATAGTATAAACAAGTGGATCTTCACATAAAACTTGTTTATTTTTAACTATTGACGAATCAATATCGTTTTGTTCGCAATAAAACTCAGACATTTTATGTTACTAATATTATTAGTAGTTTAAGTCGTTTAATTTGATAACTATAAAAAATTATTATAAATTTAATATGTAAAAGTAAAATTGAATGTATATAAATATATTATTATAGTCAAATAAATGAAATATACAAAACCTTTATTAAAATGGGTTGGTGGTAAGACACAAATTATAAATACAATTTTCTCTCATTTTCCTAATAAAATAAAAAATTATCATGAAATATTTATGGGTGGAGGAAGCGTTCTTATTGCTTTATTATGCGAATTAGAACAGGGTAATATAGATGTAAGTGATAACATATACGCTTATGATATAAATCCACATGTCATAAACTTTTATAACTGTGTAAAAGATTACCCCAAAGAACTACATGAAATTACACAAAAAACTATAGAAATATATGATTCTATTCACGGAACAGTAATAAATAGAAAGCCTAAAAATGAAACTGAAGCTCACACGTCAAAAGAAAGTTATTACTATTGGTGTCGCAGCGAGTTCAACAAAATTATTAATACTGACATGAATGATAAAACAAAAAAAATTCGTTCTGCATCTATCTTTGTAGTATTAAATAAACTTTGTTTTAGAGGAGTCTATAGAGAAGGACCTAATGGTTTCAACGTTCCTTTTGGTCACTATAAAAAAACACCAGATATTCTTCCAGAAACAAATATTAATGATATAAGCATATTATTTAATAAATACAACGTAAATTTTATAGTTTCTGGGTTTGATAGTTCTATAAAAAAACCTGTAAAAGGAGATTTTGTATATCTTGACCCACCTTACGCACCCGAATCAAGTAACTCATTTGTTGGTTACACAAAAGATGGGTTTACAATAGATGACCATCAAAGATTATTTGATAATATAGTTTTATTAGAAGAACAAGAAATAACATTTTCTATGAGCAACGCTTTGGTTCCATTAGTTACAAACGCATTTCCTAATGATAAATATTTACATGAAACAGTATTAGCACGACGTGCTATACATTCAAAAAATCCAGCAGCTCAAACAGTAGAAATTATTGTATCAAATAAAAATATGTAACAAAAATATAATATATTCACCATCTATTTTTTATTTTTTATTTTTTTATTTTTTTAATTTTTTAATTTTTTATTTTTTTAATTTTTTATTTTTTTATTTGTTACCTTATTTTTGAGCTTCCTTCTCAGCTTCCTTCTCAGCTTTATTCTCGGCTTTCTTAGCTTCCTTCTCAGCTTTCTTCTCGGCTTTCTTAGCTTCCTTTTCGGCTTTCTTCTCGGCTTTCTTAGCTTCCTTCTCGGCTTCCTTCTCGGCTTCCATATCGGCTTTCTTAGCTTCCTTCTCGGCTTCCTTTACAGCTTTCTTAGCTTCCTTCTCGGCTTCCTTTACAGCTTTCTTAGCTTCCTTCTCGGCTTTCTTAGCTTCCTTAGCGGCTGCCTTATCTTGTTCCTTCTTAAGATTGTGTTGCTTTCTCTGCTCAGCAGTCATTCTTATGGTGTTGGCGGACAATGTGTATACGGTTGTGGTATTAGCAGACTTAGCACACTCCTTCTCGGCTTCCTTCTTGGCTTCCTTCTCGGCTTCCTTCTCGGCTTCCTTCTCGGCTTCCTTCTCGGCTTCCTTCTCGGCTTTCTTAGCTTCCTTCTCGGCTTCCTTCTCGGCTTTCTTAGCTTCCTTCTCGGCTTTCTTAGCTTCCGCAACACGAGCTTTTTTGGCTATCATGTTTTGGTAGGCTTCAATAGTCTTATCTTTCTTCTTATCGGTCATTTGAACAAGCTCAGCGTAATCCTCGGGAATATAATCCTCCTCCATACTATCCCATTCATCTACTTTGGCTTTCACCCATTCACTTTTCTTCAATCCTTCCTTCTCCTCAACTGACATCTTATCAAATACCTTCTTGGCAACCTTCAAACGAATCTCCTTACGAAGTTCCGGATAGGAGTCAAAGTTCATGCGAAAGATAGTAGTCGTATTAGTAATCATCGTAGGTTAAGTTAATCAATTCACTTTATGTTTTGAAACTACCAAATAGTTTTTTAATTTTTCAATTTTGCAAAAAAAACAACTTACAAACAAGATACCAATTATATCAAAAATGCTTTTTATTGGACCTCCATTCGGTAACTATTTTTCATACCTTTCACCACCAAATACCAAAACAGTAAAAGGATCATATACATTACATCCTCGACCAGGATTAATACCTCAAATATTTGCAACTCTTAGATATAGTTTCATATATGAAGGGTGGATAAATAAAATTGGATTACGAAATCCTGGTATTGATTATGGTATTAAAAACTATAAACATAACAGAGATATTATAAGTATCGCTATATTAGAACCAGGTGATATAGAACCTATATGTGAAAAACTTCCTGAAAATACTAATATTGAAATAAATGTAAGTTGTCCTAATACAGAAAAACATATGATAAACACGGGAATTCAAAAATTTATAAATCCTAAACGTGAATGGTGTATTATTAAATGCTCTCCAAAAACTTCAGAACAAGAAATAAATAATTATTATAAAGCAGGATTCCGTCAATTTCATTTTTCAAATACACTTCCCACACCTACGGGTGGTCTAAGTGGTCATACATTAATACCATATACACAATCATTATCTAAACACACCAAAGAAACATATAAAGATAGTATTGTAATATGTGGAGGTGGAATTCAATCAGTAAATGATATCGCTAATTATAAATATGGCGATCATCATTCCATTAGTACTTTATGTTTTAATCCATTTAAACTTACATATTTGTTCTACGAACTATCAAAAAAATAAAATTTAAGCATTTACACCAGTAGTATCTGTAGAAGAAGCATGGTGAGGAATCAAACCACTTCTCTTCATGGCACTAATCATACGTGTAAGACCAATACCACCACCTGAACGCTTGAAGAAGTTAAAACTTAAAAATTCATTTAACTCACGCTCAACACGGTCCTTTGTGAATTGACTGAACAAAATCTTACTGTATCCACCATTACTAATTTCATAAAACTGTTTTCTCATTTCAGCTGGTTCACAAGAACGTTCAGCGCTTCCAATAGTCTCAACGCCCCAAAGAATAACATCAACCTTCTTGGCTTTGGTTTTGTCGTCATCATGAAGACGCATGTTCCAGAAAGGTGATGTTCGTTCAGGGAAATCCTCAAGGAATACAACAGGACCATGGTCCTTACATAATTGCTCCTCATGGTCGTGCTCAAGTTCATCTGTTCCATATTTTGCTGCTGTTTCGTCATAGTCAACCTCTACACACTTATGTTGAGGACAAAATCCAATCCACTCAATCAATTCTTTTTCAATAGAAATAAGTTCTTCTATACCTCCTTTAATCTCAAATTCAAACATAGGAAAAATAAGATCATGACGACCTTCAACCGGATTAGGTTCGTTACGATAACTTGTGCTTACGCAAAAATATCCTGGTGCTCTATCAGGGTTCTTAAGCATCTCATATTCTAACCACATTTGTCCGGTCTGGGGAAGGGGCCAAACTTGACCAGCATAACTATAAGTAGATATTGTGCTTGGATCTTCACAAGCAGCAAGAATACTCAAACGGTTTTGAGTATGGACTTCAAGAAAGCCCTTGGAAACAAAAAAAGAACGAAGTTTGTTAACAACATAGTTAAAATCCTGAGAGTCAATGATCCTCATTTACATAAACAAAGAAAATCTCTCTAAACTAATTTTATTAAAATAATTTTTATAATTATTATTTAATTTCTAAAAGACCAAATACTGTCTTATAATGTTCCATGTTTTTAAATATTGGTCTTCCAGATGTATAATAAATATCTATTTGTTTTTGTCGCCATAATTCTTGGTTTTTCATAGATAAAGTATCACTAATAATTTTATTTTTTTGTTTTCCAATTATAATATACCGCATATTGGGGTGTTTATATTATAATTATAATTTTATATACTTTTTCTAAACATTTCAAAATGTTAATTATATATTATCAATCTACTCTTTTTGAATCATTCTCAGCATTAAAACGCAATATGCTGTCAATATTTTCATCAGTCCATCCAGTTATGGCATTTATGTTCTTGTCATCAATAAAAAGGTCAAAATGAGGTTTTCCCATTCGAAGTTCATGAAAATTAACATTATAACATATTAATTGTTCGTATGTTAATCTAAAATATTCTGATTGCTTTCCAGATTTACATCCTCTTGCTGTCCAGTAAGTTATTGAATGACCTTGTTCATACAATTTATTTGCTTTCTTTATATTATCATAATTTGGTTTACTTTCAGCATATTTATTACCAATTGTGTGAAAGATTGTGTTATCTATATCGATAAAAATTTTCATTTGTAGATATAATATTTATAATTCTTTACATATTTTCATTAATATATTTAAATAGTCACCATATATATTTATATGTCATCTGTATTAATTTCAGTTAAAGGAGAAAAACCAGATTTTCTTAAAATAAGAAGAGTTCTTATAAGTGTATTTGATAAAAATAACTTAATGGAACTTGTATACATTCTTAAACAGTTTGATGTTGAAATTATTTCTACAGGAGGAACCGCAAAAATGATGAGAGAACATGGTGTAGATGTTATTGATGTATCTAAATACACTAATTCACCTGAAATTCTTGATGGACGAGTTAAAACACTTCATCCAAAGATTCATGGAGGAATTCTTGCTGTACATGGAAATAAAACTCACGATTATGAATTATACGCAAATAAAATGGAACATATTGATATGGTTATTATGAATCTTTATCCATTTGAAAAAGCAGTAGATTCTGGTAAAGATTTCGATACATGCGTAGAAAATATTGATATAGGTGGTCCATCAATGCTTCGTTCAGCAGCAAAAAATAATTCAAGAGTAACAGTAGTTACATCTCCACTTCAATACAAAACAGTAATTAATGAAATGTTATCAGTAAATGGATGTATAGGAATAAAAACACGGCTTGAATTTGCAGCTTCAGCATTCGCAAGAAGTGCTGATTATGAAAATTCTATAAGTCGTTTCTTTTCAAAAAATGATAATAAACCAATCCAAAATATGGATTCACAATTAATACAAAAAGAAAACAAACCAAACTCTAAAAATTATATCGTAAGAAAATATGAACATAAAACTGAACTTAAATATGGTTGTAATCCACAACAAATACCAGCGTCATTATATAGATTTGTTGAAACAGATGAACCATTCCAAGTCGTTAACGGAAAACCAGGATATATTAATATTATGGACGCATGCTATGCTTGGCAATTAGTTCATGAACTATCTCAATCTCTTTCCATTCCAGCTGCAGCGTCGTTTAAACACTGTTCTCCAGCAGGTGCTGCTATCGGTGTTCCTCTTAATGATATAGAAGCAAAAGCATATGAGATTGATGATCCTAATTCACTTACTCCAGTAGCAAACGCATATATTAGAGCAAGAAATTCAGATCCGTTGTGTTCGTTTGGAGATTTTGCAGCTATTAGTCATGAGATAGATGAATGTTGTGCAAAATTTATCAAAACAACAGTTTGTGATGGAATTATTGCTCCCGGTTTTTCAAAAGAAGCATTAGAAATATTAAAATCTAAAAAAAAAGGGGCATTTGTTATTCTACAAGCTAATTCAAATTTTAAACCACCTGAACAAGAGTTTCGCGACATATATGGAATTACATTTTCACAAAGAAGAAATGATGTTAAAATTACTCCTGAAAGTATGGAAAATATTGTAACACAAGAAAAACATTTACCAGATTCGGCAAAACGTGATATGGTTTTAGCATCTATTTGCTTAAAATATACACAATCAAATAGTGTAGGATACTCATGTAATGGTCAAATGATTGGTGTTGGTGCCGGACAACAATCCCGTGTTGATTGTGTAAAACTTGCTGGTAATAAAGTTGTTACATGGTTTCTTCGACAACATCCAAAAGTTATGGGATTAAAATTTAAAAATAGCGTAAAAAAACAAGATAGAATAAACGCACGTGTCCGATATATTGAGGGTGATATTACTCTTCATGAACGACCTATATGGGAAGAAAAATTTGAAGAAAAACCAGAACCACTTACTTCATTTGAAAAAGCAATATTTCTTGACACTCTGCGAAAAAAAGATGTATGTATTAGTTCTGACGCATTTTTCCCATTTCGTGACTCTATTGACCACGCATCACGTTGGGGTGTTCGATATGTAGTTCAACCAGGTGGTAGTATAGCAGATGAAGAAGTAGTAAAGGCATGTGACGAATACGGTATGACGATGTCTCATACAGGCACTCGATTATTTTTACACTAATAAAAATATTTATATATCATTTTTATTTTTTAAATTTAATTTATCATTATATATATTTTTTCCATTCCATTTGTAAATACATGGTGGAGCAAGATAATAAGGATTCTCAATTTTAAGAGATGACCAGAGAGATATAAATAAATTCCAAAATCTCATATATAATATTTATTTTTATTTTCTTATTTTCTTATTTTCTTATTTTCTTATTTTGTTCTAGCTTAAACATTTATCAATTAATATATTATGTCTCATACAAACCAAGAAAAATCATTACTTGGACAATTCTTTACAACAAATAACATTCTTAAGGAAACTGTAATGTCTTTCGTTAAAAATAATCCCACTACAATACTCGAACCATGTATCGGTAGAGGAGATCTTGTGGAGTATGTTTTATCAAATACTAACCCATCAAACCAACCAAATTTTATTATGTATGAGATTGATGATTCTATACAACCCTTATCATGTATTAATTCAAGTGATATTGAATATTGTGATTTTCTTAATAAAGAAATAGGGAAAACTTTTGATACAATAATAGGAAACCCACCATTTGTTAGAACACAAAAAGGGAACCTGTATATTGATTTCACATTAAAATGTTTTGAACTTTTAAATCCAGGCGGAGAACTTATATTTATCGTTCCAAGTGATTTTTTTAAACTTACGTCATCAAAACATATAATAAATGCTATGATGAATCATGGAACATTCACCGATATATTTCATCCAAATAATGAACATTTATTTGAAGATGCATCTATAGATGTATTAGTGTTTCGTTATTGCCGAGATAATTCTCTTGATAATAAAATATTATTTAATAATTTACCAAAATATATTAATAATACTCAAGGAATCATAACTTTTACTGAAAATGATATATCAAATTACGCACGTATTGGTGATATGTATAACGTGTATGTTGGTGTTGTTTCAGCATGCGAATCAGTATTTAAAAATGACTTACTTGGAAACCAAATGATTTTAAATTCTCATGGTGCTCGTGAAAATTATATTCTTATAGAATCATTTCCAACACAAAATGATGAAATAAATGAACACATGTTAACACATAAAAATCAACTAATCAATCGTCGTATTAGAAAATTTACTGAAAAAAATTGGTTTGAATGGGGTGCTCTTCGTAATACGAATGTCATGAAAGAACACAGCGGTAAAAAATGTATTTATGTTAGAAATATTACCAGACAACCAATAGTAGCTTTTACAGACAAAGTAAGTTATTTTGGAGGAGGATTATTAATGATGATACCAAAACCGGGTATTCGTGTTAGTATGGAAAAAACAATACAATATTTAAATTCTAAAGAATTTATGGAAAATTATATATATTCTGGACGATTTCGTATAGGTCATAATCAACTTGTGAACAGTAGAATTATGAAAAAAAATGTAAAATAATTTATTTTAAATGTATATTTTATATATGAAAGCTGTTGCCGTTTTCACACATAAAATAAAAGGTTATGTATTATTTAAACAAAAAGATGATCATGTAATCGTATCTATTGAATTATCAGGTCTTAAAAAAAACAAAGCTCATGGTTTTCATATTCACGAATTTGGTGATTTAAGAAACGATTGTATTAGCACAGGTGGTCATTTAAATCCATTTGGTAAAAATCATGGAGGTCGAGATGATGATAAAAGACATGTTGGTGACCTTGGAAATATAATAAGTGATGACCAAGGTAAAGCAAAGTTTTCTTTTAAAGATCCTATGATTTCATTAAAAAACAATAAACGTAATATAGTCGGTCGAGCAATTGTAATACATCAAGGAGAAGATGATTGTGGTAAAGGTGGTCATGATGATAGTCTTACTACAGGTCATGCCGGAGAAAGACTTGACTGTGCTGTTATTGGTATTTGTAAATAATCAAAACCATTATAAAAAACCATTATAAGCATAAGTAATTTATTTTATGTCATGTTTAAATTTAAAATCTTTATCAAATTTAATTATACAATCTTGAAAATTATTTTTATTATAATTACATTCACTTATATTCAATCTTTTTACACAATCAAGAAGTTCTTTTCTATATTTTTCACATTTATATCGTATTTCTTCATCATATATTTTTCCGAGTTTTTCGAGCCTTATTTTTTTGTAAAATTCAAACATGATTATATAATTATCTTTGAATTTATATTTATTCTTTATTCTTTATTCTTCTAATTCATCAGCAACACCAATTACTTTATCCGGATCTACATCATTAAATTGAATCTTACGTGTAAGATAAGCTGATAAGAATATATATTTCTTTGTATTTGAAACAGCACGAACATCATATAATTTAGTGCTCATAAACATTACATTAGTAAGAAGAACTGTAATTGTTTTACTGTCAAGAAAATGATTAAAAACCGCAACTGAACTAAATACAGTATTTAATACAAATCCAACCATACAAGCATAACTCCATGTTTTATAAGCATCCGCATCGTCTTCTATACGTTTCTTACGTTTATCATCAAGTTGTGTAAGAGCTTGTTCAACCGCTTCATTATCTCGAGGCTTAAAACGATTCGTATGAAGATAATTAATAAAGTTGAGCTCTCTTGATACCTCAAGGTAATAAAATACAAAAAACATGGACATTACTACATAATTGTGACATGCTACAAACTTTTCATATCCAGTTTCAGGAAATACTTTGTCCGCCAAACCACACTGTTCATCGCCACATTTTTGTGGAACAAACATAAGCAGCAAAGAAGACATAAGAACTCTGTAAATTTCAAATAATGTAGTAAATATCATAGAAATCTTCTGGTCATTATCTTGATTCTTACTAATTGTATCTTCAGAACTCGCAATTTCTGAATTTTCGGATTTACTATCTTTATCATTTAAAGATAAGACAATATCACTTGTCTCGACGTCGTTAGGGATTTGTTCAGGGTCTGTAGATGGATAACTCATGGTTTTATATATTTATATTTAAAATTCCCTTTATGTATTAATTCAAATTATATTATCGTTTTTTATCCAAATAGTATCCTAATCCATGTGAATCCATTTTGTAAACATACCCTTTTTTACTACCAGAAAATCTCTCCGACTCTATAAATGTAGGTGATTCTATAACTGTAGATTCTTGTTTTATTGGCTTTTTCTTATTATCACGTTGTATATAAAAATATATACAAACTATAATTAAAATTCCTATTGGTATTAAGAGTTCATTCATATACAAAATTATATTATAATTTTAATGGATATTAAACTTAAAATTATATTTTAATCACTCTCCTCTGATGGAGAATTATACGTTCCTTGTATTTTTATCAACCGATAATTATCCTTTTCTAAAATTAAAAACTTGTTATTTTCAAAAATTTGTTCATTTACATTATTATCAATTATATGAATAATATACGAACTATTCCTTCTAATTTCATGACCTAGATAATGTTCAAGTATATATCTAACAAAATTTTCTGTAAAAATATTATTTCCAACCATACAGTATTTACAAATTATATCATTTGGAACATCAAATACTTTATTCCATAATGTAATTCTTATACCGATAAAGTTAATATTTGAACGTTCTGGAAATAAAACGCATCCATCTATTAATTGTTTTAAATCATCTATATTATCGTAAATAATACAATTTATTTCATTATTTTCATTCATTTTATAGACAAAAATAGTTTCTACATCATCCTCTATATAAGAACTTAAATCTATATTATCTAAATTATCACTATTAATTATTACAGTTGTATCATCATTAAATATAATATTAATTTGTATTTTTTTTTGTTTTTCTAGTTCTTCTTCTTTTTTATTAAATATATTATTATTATTTATTAAATTATTCATATAACCCATAAACGGTTTAATACTCTGTTCATATTTTACATCAATATATGATTTTGTATATATTGCTTTATCAATAAATGAATATAATAAAGAAGTTAATACGTCTAATATTAATAAACGGTTATGTATTGCTATACCTCCTATTATTATTCCGTTCATTATAATAAATACATCAAACAAAATATATTCATTTTTTAGTTGTTGTTCAGTTTTATCCATTTCATATTCTTTTATATCCATTATATTTGTTTTGAATAATCTTTAAATATAATTTAAACCATTTTATTAATACTACCTTAAAAATTTATATTCTATATATATGGAATATTTAACCCAAAAATTATGTTCTATTTCTTCATACGAAGAAATGGAAAAAATTATTTCTTCAAAAGAAATATTAAAAAGTGCTGAAAATATACTTGATAATTTAAAACTTTCACACACAACTAACACAAAAGATTTTTTATGTATTTTTCCTATATATAAGTTCCCCAAATCTGTTTTAGGTGATATAGATGTTGGTGCCAATAGTGATATAATTGATTATGTTAATGCTATTATAGATACACCATCTAATAATAACGAGCAACTCAAAACAGCAATCATAAACTTTATATACAATTTTAAAAAGTGGAAAACAGAAGATAAAAGTATTCTTATATATCACTTATTTGAAGAATATCATCAATTATCCGTTGATATACTAAATACAAATGATAGTGAAAAACAACTTATATTAAAAAAATGTCAAAAAGAACTTCTTGAAACAGCAGTTATGGTTGGAGGAAATGTTTTGGTTGATGAAATAAAAAGTTATCGGGCTATAATAACAGATAATATTAACTTTCAACGAGAATATGATAAGGCTTATTGGTCTAACTTAAAAGATTCATACGATAATCATGAATATGATAAATGTCTCGAAATAATTGTATTTATAAAAAATGTTTTGATGTCTATTGGAAATAATACAGAAGTTATTGAAAATTCAACAGATAAATTAGTATCTTATATAGAAAATAAAAATAGCAACTTTATTAATATTAAGGAATGGGCAGTACAAATATTTGATTATATAAAAACAATACATTCTCCAGTTCATGATATGCAACTTGAATCATTTAAACGCGATTTACATATAAAAGAAATATATCTACCTACTGTTATTAAAAATATTTTTTGTATGGTAAAAAATATTATACATGATTTTGAAGAAATAAAACGTAAAATATCACAATCTTAAATAATATATAAATTTCTATATAAATTTCTATATTAATTTAAATAATATAAACCTTTTTTATTAATTATATTATTATGAAAAATATCGCAATTATTAGATATCCTGGTTCTAACTGTGATGTTGAAACGATGCGTTACTTTTCGTTTGGAGGTAATAAATGTATATACTTATGGCATGATGAAAGTGATAGTATGTTTTTAACAACAAATAGTATTGATTTAATCGTTATACCAGGAGGTTTTGCTTTTGGTGATCGTATTTATGATAAAGCAACAGGAAAATACGAAATGTCACCCGGAAGTATGGCGATAAAATGTAAAGTAACTGATACTATTATACAAGCCAATAAACAAAAAATACCAATATTAGGTATATGTAATGGATTTCAAATTCTTACTCAATTAAAATTATTACCTGGTAATCTCGAATTAAATGATTCGGGTAAATTTATATGTAAAAAAACAAAATGTAATGTCAAATTACATTATCCTAATATAGACGTTGATACAACTCTTTATATTGCTAATTCTTACGGAAAATATATAGCTCCTAATGTTTGGAAAGAAGATGAAAAACCTTTCATGACATATAATGACGGTAAAATAGCAGGTGTATGCAATATTAACACACGCACTTTTGCTATGATGCCACACCCTGAAAGAAATAATATTGACTTTAAAGAAGTTCTATTTACTATTCTATTTCCAGAATCAAATGATATTAAAAATTATTTCAGGTTTGATACATCTTTAAAAACACTTATGTTCAGCGAACATATATCTTACAAAACAACAAGGAAATTTCTCAAACAACTTCCCACAAAAGCTCCGTGGGTGGTTCAAGGACCTGGTGAAAATGCTGGAATTGTTGATATAGGAAAAGGAAATGACGGTCAAGAATATTGTCTTGCTATACGCATAGAAAGCCATAATCATCCTACATTTATTGATCCATTTGAAGGTGCTGCTACTGGTGTAGGTGGTATATTGCGTGATATATTTACCATGGGTGCTCGTCCTATCGCAATAATGGATTTTTTGAGATTTGGAACTGATAAAAATAGCAAAAAATTATTATCTGGTGCGATTGACGGAATATCATATTATGGAAACTGTATTGGTGTTCCAAATATTGGAGGAGATTGTAAATTACATGAAAGTTTTAATACAAATCCACTTGTAAATGTATGTGCCATGGGAATTGTAAAAAAGAAAAATATAATACTTGGTAACGCACGCTGTGATGAACTTTATATGTTATATGTTGGAAGCAAAACTGGTAATGAAGGAATTAATGGAGCAGCCATGGCATCTAATACATTCGTAAATTCTTGTGTAAGTGATTCTCTCAAGTCTAATGTTCAAAAAAGTGACCCCTTTCTTGAAAAATTACTTCTTGAAGCATGTTGCGAATTAAGTGAAGAAAATCTTGTTGAGGGAATGCAAGATATGGGGGCAGGTGGTATGCTATGTGCTACTATGGAAGTAGTAAAAAGAGGAAGAGAAAAATCTGGAAAAAATATTGGTTGTGATATATATTTAAATAATGTCCCAAAAAAATATCCTATGGACAAGTGTAATATTCTTATTTCCGAGTCACAAGAACGTATGCTTATTGTAGCACAGAAATCACATATACCAAGAATAGCAGGAATATTTCAAAAATGGGATCTTGAATTTGCTATAGTTGGAAAAACTGACTTAACCGGTGAATATACTGTTTGTGATAACAAAGAAATATTATACACAGAACGTATGGACTCATTTAATGATGTTCATGACCACACAAACTTTCCATCTCAAGATTCTGTAAGAAACAAATGGAAAAAAAAACCTGTAAAATTAAAAGATCCCGATTTATGGCGTCAATATGACTGCACCGTTGGAAATCGCACCATAAAGGGACCGGACCAACCACATAGTCACTCAATTATTGACCTACATGAAGTAAATAAACATCTTATTTTAACATGGGGTGAATCGGTGGAAGAATGTATGGAAGAAATGAAAAAATTTGACGGTGTTAAAAGTATTTGTATTGTAAATTGCTTGAACTACGGTCACCCAAAAGACAGTCTGTGTGATTTATCAAACGACATTAAAGAAATGTCAAAGACGTGTAAAGAAAATGATATTCCTGTAGTAGGTGGTAATGTAAGTCTATATAACACAACCGGTAATTCATCTATATGGTCAACCCCTATGATTGTATTAGCAGGAATAGTATAATTTTTTGTTTTATTTTTTGTTTTATTTTTTGTATTATTTTTTGTTTTATTTTTTTTATTAATATATTCATTAATAAAAAATCAAATTAGTTTATTTAATATCTTGAATAATCAACAATATTACAATTATTGATTTTATTAGAAAAAGAAACTTCTTCCATCATATCTACTTTTTTCATTACATTATTTTTTGATTCTTCCATTAAATTATTTATTTTTTTCAAAATATCATTATCTAATACACCCATTATACGTCCAGCTAAAAGTCCAGCATTCCAAGCTCCATTAACTGCTACTGTAGCCACAGGAACACCTTTGGGCATCTGAACAATACTAAGCAAACTATCCATACCATCCATCGTTTTTAATTTAACAGGAACACCTATAACTGGAATTGGTGTAAGAGCAGCAACCATACCAGGTAAATGTGCTGCTCCTCCGGCACCTGCGATTATAACCTTTAAACCACGTTCTTGTGCTCCTCTAGCATACTCAAACATTCTATCTGGTGTCCTATGAGCTGAAACAATAGTCATCTCGTAATTTATATTTAAAGTGTCAAGAACATTTGAAGCTTCACGCATTATATTAATATCTGAATCTGAACCCATTATAATTCCTACGTCAGGAAGTGATTTAATAATATTTTTATAAAATATTTTATAAGAATTTATAGCACGGTCTTTTAATATGTCAGGAATTTCTGGTATATCATCTTTATATGGGTCACATTTCCATTTTACCCAATCACGAATACAATCCTTATCTAATTTTTCCGGTTCTTCGTTAACCAAATACTTATCTTCGTAACTTGACGCAAGCCAGTAACGACTACTGTCACATGTATGCAACTCATCAATCAATATAATTTTTCCATCACTATCTCTACCAAATTCATATTTCGTATCTACTAAAATAAAACCACTACGCTTTGAAAGTTTTTGTCCGTATTTAAATAATTCTAAAGATTTTTCATAAATATAATCACATTCACTCTCAGTTACAAATCCTCTTGTTATCATATCATCCTTAGATATAGGCTTATCAACTTCACCTTTTGTTGTAGGTGTAATAACAATATTTTGAAGACGCTGATTTTTATTCAAACCATTTGGAAATTGAATACCACAATATTCTCGTTCCCCATTATTATAATGTGTCCACAAACTTGTTGTAGTATTACCTGTAATATACGCACGAACTACAATTTCTACAGGTATTACACTACATGATTTTACTATCATTTCATTACCTTTATAACTTATAAAATGATTATTTATAATGTGTTTTGTTTTTTCAAACCAAAAAGAACTCATTTTTGTTAATAGTTCTCCCTTTCCTGGTATGTCACATATATATCTATCAAAACTACTCAATCGGTTTGAGGCTATAATACATAATTTATCATTTCCATATTTATAAACATCACGAACTTTTCCTTTATAAATAATATCATTTTCATTCATTATAATGATATTATTGTAATTGAATATTTAAATATATTACATAATCAAATAAAGAGATACAATATTATATATTATGGGTCCTGGCAAAAATATAAACGATGTCAATAGAAATGTCCTTATATTAGGTGATGGAGCAAGAGAACGTGTTATTGCAGAAAAATTAAATTCAAATCGTACAATAATAACAGAAATAACAGATTTTAACCAAATTATTGATATGTGTAAAAAAGAAAAAATAAATCTTGTTATTCCTTCATCTGAAACATATTTATGTGAAGGTATAACAGATTATATAATCAACAGATATGGTGAAAGTATGGTATTTGGTCCAGACAAATATTCGGCACAAATAGAAGGCTCTAAACATTTTTCAAAGGAAATTATGACACAGCTTAATATACCTACAGCACCATATCAATCTTACAAAGATGACTATAAATTAGAAGATATTATTATGTATATTAATGATATAAATTGGGATTATACAGAAACTAATATACCCCCTGTAATAAAATACTCTGGTCTTGCAAAAGGAAAAGGAGTATATCTACCGAATTCAAAAGAAGAAGCAATATCAAACATTAATGAGCTTTATAATTTAAATAAATCTAATTGGGAAGGAATTATTATTGAAGATAGACTTGTGGGAACCGAAGTATCTATTATGGCATTCTGTAATGGAAAAACAGCTAACTTAATGCCTCAAAGTCAAGATCATAAACGTATATATGACAACGATAAAGGACCAAACACCGGTGGAATGGGTTCTATATGTCCCGTTAATGTTTTAACTGAATGCGAATTACAAATAGTAAAAATACATATGGATAATGTAGTAAAAAAACTTAATTATATAGGCGTTCTATATGCTGGGTTAATAAAAACAAATAAAGGTGTATATTTTCTTGAATTTAATTGTCGTATGGGTGACCCCGAAACTCAAGTAGTTCTTAATTTACTTGAAACCCCTCTTACAGAAATAATATTTAATTGTATTCGTGGTTTTGAATCTAATGTTAAATGGATAAATAAATCCGCAGCATGTGTAGTACTTTCTCATGAATTATATCCCAAAGAAAAACTTACTGATTCAGTTAATATTAATATAGGTATGTTAGAAAAATGTATAAAAATATATGACTCAAATGTAAAAGGAAATGGTGAATCATTAAGAACTAATGGAGGAAGAGTAATGTCGGTTGTATCCGTTGATTCGAATATTGAAAAATCATTAATTAATGTTTATAATAATATTCATAAGATACAGTTTCAAGGTGCTTATTATCGTCGAGATATAGGTCGTAAAAGTATAAAAAATTTAACACCTCCAAAAAATGATGTGAAAGTTGCTGTATTGGCATCAGGAAATGCTACATGTATATCTACACTTCTTAAAGAAACTAATAAAAAACATGTACAAGTTATTATTACAAACAATCATAATTCCACTATATTCAAAAAAGGAAGTGAATATAAAATACCATGCGTTTATATCGATGACAGTGATAAAAAATCGAAAAAAAAATATTATGAACGTATTGCGAATATTTTAAGACTTTTCGATATTGATATAGTATTACTCGCTGGATTTATGAGAATTATTCCATCCATAATTTATGATGAATTTCCTACGTTCAATATTCATCCAAGTCTTTTACCTCGACACAAAGGTCTAATGGATATTGCTGTTCATTATGCCGCGATTGAATTAGGAGATAAATTTACAGGTTGTACTCTTCATCGTGTAACAGGAAAAGTGGATGATGGTAGAATAATATCTCAATATCAAATACCTATTAATACAAGAGACCCTGGAGTTTTAAAATCAAATGTTCAAGATATTGAAAATGAATGTATTTTGAATTTTATTACAAAATACGGTGAAGATTATATAGATTATGATGTAAATATTAATGAAGGAAACGCATTTGTAGAAGATCTTCGTGATAGTGGTAAAGTATCTATCGACGGTGGATTTTGTGCTATCGTAGAAGATAATTCACGAACATTTGGATTCAGCACAGATGGTTGTGGAACCAAACTTGATGTTGCTAATGATTATGGATATTTAAACACAATAGGTATAGATTTAGTTGCGATGAATGTGAACGACCTACTTGCAGGAGGATGTACACCCAAATATTTTATGGATTACATAGCTATTGACAAAATGGACAAGGGGAAATGCAACAACATTATAACTGGTATTATAGAAGGATGTCGCCAAGTTGGATGTAAATTAATCGGTGGTGAAACGGCTGAACTTAGCGGAACATACTTGAAAAACAAACTTGACATAGCTGGATTTGCAATGGGTGAAAAAATAATCGATCTACCAAAAAAAATCCGCATGAAAGAGGGATGTTTCTTATACGGGTTATTATCTTCAGGAATTCACTCAAATGGTTATACACTTGTAAGAAAGCTTTTGAAATCACCCAATACTGAACCACCAAGTATGGATGTAATAATGAAACCCACATCAATCTATTTTGAAATGGAAGAAATATATAGACAACATCAAGAGCATATATTAGGTGTTGCTCATATAACAGGTGGTGGGTTTCATGATAATATTTCTAGAATTCTACCAGAAAATCTTACATTTGTTCTTAAAAAATGGGATTTCCCTGATGTTTTCAAATGGATTCAAAAAGAAAGTGGATTAAACAGAAGTGAGATGTTACGTATATTTAATTGTGGTTACGGTATGGTTATAATAACAGACACAAAATTAAATGGTATTGGTGATTTAATTGGTGAATTAGTTGAAAAATATTAAATTAATTATCATTTTTTAGTAGATTTGTTTCAATATATGTGGCATCTTTCCAAATACAATTATCCCACATGAGATTATGTTGTAGTCTTGATTTATCGCGTGGTATATATATTTTTTTCGAACTATCTGAGTTTAAAAATACAGACCACCAATTAAAAGTGGAATTAGATACCGCAATATTCTTGAATAAATATGGAAAATAAAAATCTTGTTTTTCATCATGACAATCAATAAAAATTATTTTTTCCATATAGTTTTCAAAGTATTTTAAATAATTTTCTTTATGTTTGTCATTAAATGGATAAACAATTACATATATTTTGTCAAAATTATTCTCCTCAAAAATTTTAATGAAATAAGAAGGATCAAGAACATTACTTTGTCGTGATACAAACTGACCTAAACGAATTTGACATAATATATCATTATCTCCTATACTATATTTAATACTATCGAGCGAACTTTTTCTATAATAATTTAAATCGATAAAATTCATAACTATATCCATATTTTCTAAAATATATCTACTGTCGTGAAAAAAGTCTTCTAATACAATATCCTTATTTTCAGGATATTTTAAAATACCATCACTATAATAATTTCTTTTTATCTTCATTTTAGTATTATATTCCTTATCTTTTCCGTTTTTAAACTCTATATCTTGGTAATTTTTTATTTTAACAATTGCATTTATCTTTTGATAAGGATTTCTATCTCCTTTTGCGATGATTTTTAGGTTGTGTTTTTTCGCATAAATAACACTTGTAAAAAAGAGGAAAAATTTATTACCTACACCAACATCGGGTGCGTTAGGTCTTCCGTGGTACTTAAGACTCATAATATTTATAATATTTATTATTTTATTATTTTACGGATATCAATAATAAAATAATAAATATAAAAACACCTTACGATACAATATATGTCAAAAACTAATAAAACGCTAAGAAAAATGTCTCGTTATTGTGCTAAAAATTATAAAAGCACCAATAAGGTTTTCACACATGCGTCTAATGTTTATTTATTCGATAATAACAATAAACCATATTTTGATTTTCTTGCTGGTTATGGTGCTGTTAATCAAGGTCATTGTCATCCACAAATATTAAATGAAATGACAAAACAAGCAAATAAACTTACACTAACAAGTCGTGCTTGTCATAATCCAGTTCTTGCTGATTTTAGTGAAAAAATAACACATATGTTTGGATATGACAAAGTTCTACCTACTAATACAGGATGTGAAGCAGGAGAGACAGCTATAAAAATGGCAAGAGCATGGGGTTATATGAAAAAGGGAATACCTCAAAACAGTGCACATGTAATTTTTGCCGAAAATAACTTCTGGGGACGTAGTATTGCTGCTTGTAGTTCATCAACAGACCCTTCTTGTTATAAAAATTATGGACCATATACATCCGGTTTTTCAACAGTTTCATATAATAATATAAACGCTCTGGAACAATTATTTTCCACTAATCCTAATATATGTGGTTTTATGTTTGAACCTATTCAAGGAGAAGCTGGAGTTATTATTCCTGACCCCGATTATATAAAAAATGTTAGAGACCTATGTTCAAGATACAACGTATTAATGATTGCGGATGAAGTTCAAACAGGTATTGGAAGAACAGGAGAATTATACGAATGTAAATCACACAATTTAAAACCTGATATATTATGTCTCGGTAAAGCTCTTGGAGGAGGATTTTTACCTATTAGTGCTGTTCTTGCCGATGATTATGTAATGGATTGTGTAATTCCAGGAACTCATGGTTCAACTTTTGGTGGTAATCCTCTTGCGTGTGCTGTATCTATCGCTGCTCTTGATGTAATTAAAAAAGAGAAACTATCAAAAAATGCAAGAATTATGGGAAAACTATTTCGTAATTATTTTTCTGAAAATATAGACAAATATCCATTTAGTATTAAAGTTCGCGGTAAAGGACTTATGAATGCGATTGAATTTGAAAGTTCAGCATTAGCACATGTAGTAACAGAAAGACTGCTTGATAATCAAATATTTGCAAAAGTAACAAGAGACAATACAATACGTTTTACACCACCACTTACAATTAGTAAACATCAAATGGAAGATGCTATTGAAAGAATAAACAGTTCTATGGATATTTAATTATGTTAAAATTATATAGTAGTATTTATATATAATACTATATATGGGATGTTTTTATAGTAAAATACATGAAAAAAATAATGAAATAGAAAACAAAGATTATGAAATATACATTCTTAAACAACAAATTGAAGATAAAAATAAAGAATTAGAACAGGTCGAACAAGAACTTTATTCTACAAATATGAATACAAGAACAACAATAACAAATTTAAGAAAACAAGTAAGTAATATGACTATTACCCCGTAACATATTTTCTTTTCTTTGTTTTTTTTATTCTACGTTTCTTCTTAGTATTTTTTTTTACAGTAAATTTGCCACCTTTCTTATCCTCTTTTATTTCATTTTTATTAATTTTACCTTCTATATGTTTAGAAGCGATTTCGGTCGTTTTTTCTACATATTTATCCATTTGTTCAACTAAACCAGCTTTTTCTATAGCAGTTTTTGTATTACTTATTAATCCATCAATATTTTTATCAATAAATTCTTTATATAATCCATCAATCGTTTCATCGATTTGAATAGTATTTTCTTCTGTTATTATTTCACTTATTTTTAACCTTCTTAATTTTGTTTGATATGAACGTTCAAGTATTTTAAATTTTTCTTGAAATGAAAAAAACAAAGCATTAAACATAGTAAGTTCTCTTGTAAGTTCTTGACTATAATATTTACCATACATATTTCTATTAAATGATGACGCAACTTTTTGAAACCTACTTCTATTTTTTTCCATATCAACATCCTTTATGAGACCTGTTATCAATTCTATTTTTTGAGAAATTTTATTTAAAATACCTTTTTCCAGTTTTGCTTTCATCATATCGTTATACACAGAATCTACCTTTTTTAAATCATCTTCTTTTTTAACTTTATCTTTTATTTCATTTATTACATCTAAATACCAACTTAATGTTTTTAACATCGCATTATAATTTGAATAACAAGAACCTAAAATATATTTACAATCTGTTACCATTCTCATCATCTTATTTTTTGCTGCCAATTTATCAGCCATCATACCTGTTGCGTATATACCTGCTGCAAGTGGTAATCCTATACCTGTAAGTGCTATAACTGGTGCCGCCTTAGACATATTGTCTGACACACTAACAAGAAGTGATGAACCTGTTTCCATAAGTGTTGCTTTATCATAACTTTGTTTATCGGTTAGTTTTTCATTTTCTTTCTCTTTAAACATACTGTTATATTATAACAATACAATAAAAAGAAGTTTATTTAAATTTTAAATTATAATTTTACTATTACATATCATCATCTCCCAAACATCCATCTGGTCCTACATGTGCCATTTGATTTGGCTGAAAATCCGGATGACATCCTGGACATTTACTCTTATTTTTTTCTTCTAATCGCGATGAATGTCGAATAGGTTGAGTTGATTTTTTATTTTTACGCTCTTGTCTTCTTGTATCTGGTCTGTGTGTTTTGAGTAAGAGAAGACCCTCTGCTGCTTCTAATACATTTTTTAGTTCTGCGGCTTCACGTTCCTCCTTTCTTTTTTTCTTTTCCTCATCTTTGTTTATCCGTTGTCGGTTTAAAATTTTATCACGAGCATCTTTTTCAACGCGACGCTTGTCAGCTTCCCAACCATCCATATTGTTATTCATATAATATTGATTCTTTACATTAAATGTGTTAAGACGTTCGATTTCCTTCTTCATCGCAAACCAAACATCTCTGTCTCCTATCGTCTTCAATTCAAACGGCATATTAGTTATTTAATTACTTATTTTGTTTGAATCTATTAGTATTTAACAAAATGTTTCAATTTTGCATAAAAATGTCAATAATTTTAACCCAATTGTAGTATAAAATTATTATCGAAAATAATAATTTTATTTAAAGTATATTAATTATAACTGTCAAAATTGATTTTTTTTGTTTTCCATTATTATAACAATATGACAAAAATGAATAACATCTTACTTATTCAAATTCGAAAATCTTCGTTCCTTCGTGACATAATACTTACATCTAAGGCAAGATGGGGAGTAAATTTAGAAAAAATATTACCTATTCCATATAAAAATTACGAAGACCGAACTGTAGAACCAATAATTAAAACTACGCAAAAAAATCAATTAAATAAAAAATATGAAGATCGTATCATTCAAAATTCTCCATCAAAACCAAATAAAAAATATGAAGAACGTAGTGATGATTGGGATATTGAATATATTAAAAAAAATGGTGGTCTATAATTAAAAATATAAACACATAAAAAACATATAATATGGTAACATTTAATTGGGATTTTCTACAATAAATGTTTCTGGTGTTTTTAACAATTTAGCCTCACCTACTTTACTACCTTTCTTCACGTATTTACCCTTTATATATATAAGTTCTACATCTTTGGTATTTGTTGAAATATGTTTATAACTTTTCATACAAACCATTTTTCCAGAATAACTTAACACATTTTTTAATGTTTTTTCGTCACGACTTTTCTTGGGTATTCTTATAACACCATGACACGAAGGATTATTTTTAAGATGAATCCATATATCATTTTTTTTTATAGTATCAATCAAGTCCCAATTTTCAACAGCATTCGAACCTATTCTAACCAAATTATTATTAAGATAAAACTCAAACATCTTTTTTATAACTATACATTATGATTAGAAAAAAATCAATTTTGTACTTACGAAAATAATAGGTAATCCATTAAGTATCAATATTATTATCATTTTTACCATCAATTAAAACAGTTTTTGCAATATTTTTTACTACTCTTGCATTCTTCTTTTCTTGAATATCATCATCATCCATTGTCTCTCCCAACATATTCATATATATAGCATTTTTTGGATCCTCACTGTCCCTACTTTCAGGATTTTCATTAATCCATGTTGGGATTTGTTTTATATTCGCTCGATTTATTAACTCAATCGCACGTTTCATTTTTACATTACCAGTTTGTTCTCTCTCCCACCCATCATTATCTTTTACATATAAAATATTTCTTCTTCCGTCACTACAGTGTATTGGACGCTTATTTACATCCATTCCATTAAGACCGCGAACTATTATATTCGTCATACCATCAACATATCCAAGTCGTGCCGTATCCTCCAAATCTGTAAGTTGAAGTTGAATTGAACGAACAAAATCAGTAAGATTGAGAGCATCTTTACAATCATTATTGAGAAACAAGTTGATATTAAAATTATTCATAGTGTTATTTGTTGTATTTCCAATCTTAGGTAATAACTCAGTTATTTGCTCCGATTGAGTTTTTATTGTATCTACCAAGTCTTTATTCTGTTTCATAAGTTTTTCATAAATTTCATCATTATTTTGTTCATCATTAGTTTGTTCACCATGTAATTTTTTTATATAATCACAGATTTTTTTATGTCTTGAAAAACTTTGTTTATACTTATAATGTTTTCCACATTCACAAATAAATTCTGAATTATTTTTAATAGTTACTTCTTGTTTGTTTGTTGTTACTACTTTACATGTAACGGTCTCAGTATTTTTTATATGTTTTTTTGTTGTCAAATGACGTTCCCATTTACTATATTTACATGTTTTAAAATTACATAGTTTACATGAAAATATACTTTTTGTTTTATCAGTCATATATTATTTGTACTAATATTAATTATTTAATATAATTTTGTATTGATTTTTTTAGGTCCAACATTTAACTAAATTTTAACATTTTTGAACATATTGTTATTATTTTTTAATTTATTTATATACACCATATAATGGTTTGGTTTTTTTATATTAATTATATATTGTGATGATAAATTAAAAAATGGACCCAAAAGGACCCAAAAAACACATAAAGTCCCCTAAAATAACATTTGTATAAAAATAGGATTTTTTTGTTCGAAAATGAAAATCTCCGAAAATGCCTTTTTTCTCCGAATTTTTGACTTTTTTTGTCTAAACTTGAAAAAAATGCTTTGGTCAGGGCGATTTTTCAAAAAAAATATTTTTGAGACTTTTATGTATTGGACCTTTTTGGACCCAAAAAGTAAACTAAAAGTAAACATGAGTAAACATTTTTTTCGTGTTTTTTTTGTTACATAAAACAATAATACTATTTTTCTAAGAAAACCGAAAAAGTGCTCCGTTGGTTTGAGGACCCTAAATTTGGACCTTTTTTTGAAAAAGTAAACATCCGAAAAATGCAAAAAAATGCATTTCTTACACTTTGTAAAAATAATTTTTTTTCTGTTGGTCACAACGTAATTTACAAAAAAATGAAAATTAGAGCATTATCATCTAAAGTGAAAAGGGAACAATTTTACTTTCAAAAGTCGATCGATATTTTCGTTTTGCACATTCTTTTTTATGTGTATTTCTGATTTTTCACTGTACTTTTGAAAGTAAAAATGTTACCCTTGGGATTTAGACCATCATCGTCTAAATCCATTTTTTTGTAAAATGATTTATAACCAACAGAAAAAAATACGTTTTTCCGACACTATGTCATCAGAAATGGACGTAAACTAGCGATTTGAGGGGTTTTTTGGCTATTTTTGGGTACCCCATTTTTAAAAATATTAAAAGTGATATTTTGTGTTTTCATATGGATTTTTACAAGGATCCATATGAATATATTACATTTTTTTTCCAAATAACTGCATTCTTCCGTTCTCTACCGCATTTTTATAATCTTTATATATTCGTTGAGTCTTATTAAATCGTGATTTTATATGTATCGGTCGATATGTATAGACTCTTGAATTCGGTGATAATTTTAATGTTGATTTTATGTATTTATGAGGTATATAAATGCGTTTGTATACACGTTCTCTTTTGTTTAATTTATTTAATTGTAATTTACTAACAGGAAATAATACGCCACGCACAGTTGTTGTTTTTTTTGGATTTTTTTCAATACCAATAACAATTTCTTTTCCTTTGTGTCGTGAAGAAATTGTATTGAATTTCTTTTTGTATCCAAATTTTTTTCGAAGTATTGTAGGATATCCTTTAACATTTTTTTTAAGCGTTCTTTTACGAGAAGCGTTATTCATTAAACTTCCATATCCAAATATAAAGTTATTATGATTTTTCCTTGTATTGACCATATTATATTCTTATAATATCATCATAAAATATTCTATTAATGATTAATAAACATTAGATATGAACCTTGTAGCTCACCAAGATCTTCATCTTCACCGATAGAATAAACTTCACCATCTTCTTTTGAACCTACTAAATAATATCGTTTTCCTTTATGTGAAAACTCTTCAACTTCAAGCTCCTCTTCCTCTTCCTCTTCCTCTTCCTCTTCCTGTTCCTCTTCCTCTTCCTCTTCCTGTTCCTCTTCCTGTTCCTCTTCCTCTTCCTGTTCCTCTTCCTCTTCCTCTTCCTGTTCCTCTTCCTCTTCCTCTTCCTCATTTTTACAAAAATTATCACTTTCAATATCGGTCAAATTTTTTTTTTCATCGTCTTTGTCTTCTTCGTTTCCAATTCTGGATTCATCCTCTATTTTTTCTAATTCATTATTTTCTACAGAATACGAATCACATTTCCATCCGTCTTCTTTGAGACTATCTTTATTTTCTTCAAAGCAATTATCACACATAATAAATTCTTCATCTATATTTTCTGCTTTTTCTCGTGATAGTTCAACCATATCTTCTTTTTCTATATCAAACTCGTTGTCACATAGTTCACACTCAACTAAATTCACTATGTTTGTAGTGTTATTTTGTTGTTCATTTTTTTCATTATTAACTGTATTATCTGGACCACTATATGTAATAGTTACATTTTGTTCTTCGTTACCAATACCGAATTCTTTTTTTAGTGTTTCTAAATTAGGCTCTTTATCTTTGGTATTGTCTTCAATTATTATATTTATATTTTCATCGTTTTTGTTGTCATATAAATGATTTATTAGTTTATCAACTTTATATTCGAGATTTTTTATCTGTAAATTAAGGTTTTTATCAGAACTTGTATGAAATAATAAATCTTTTACACGATTTTCTGATGAATTTTTTATATTATTTTCCAACAGTTTTATACGTTCTACCATCTCTATCATGGGTATCATATTTTCTTTATCTATAAATACTTCATCTAACGATTTTAAAATACTTTCTGTAAAATCTCCCTGTAGATATTCTTTTATTGAAATACGAACATTTTTATATAGTTTACTCACTATACCTGTCATAAATATATTTATCAATTATGATTTTAAATATATTTTTTTTATAATTAATTTACTTCTTTGATTTTCTGCTGCGTTTCTTTGTAGCATCAGACTTCTTGAATGCTCTAAACTTACCCTTTTTAGGTTTGAATCCCTTGGCAAAAAGGTTTTTCTTAATTGTTTTTTTAGCTAAAGCAAATTTCTTTTTAGAAACGATACGTCCGTGTTTGTTGTACATAAGGTCTTTCTTTGACAAACGACCGGTTGTCATTTTTGCATTTCCATTCATAACTTGTACGCGACTGCCAAAATAAGGCATAGTTCCAAATCCGTGTTTGGCCATTATACATTAATACAATATTATTTTTATATAATCCAGAAATTATCTAATTTTTAAAATTTATTTTTTGGAGGAGCTCCACTTCCATGAGGATTTCCAGAATATCTTCCAAATTGGTTGAGTGTTTGTTCTCCTGTTTGGAACATATTTTTTCTTTGATTTCTTAATGTAATCGCATTTCTTACCATTGTTGATGATTGTGTTGAATTAGTATTTTGGTCAGCAACTACATTTGCTCTTATACATTTTCTACAATATAATGATAACCTGACTTGTGGGGGTGGATCTTCATAAACTTCTGGTTCAGGTTCGGGTTCGGGTTCGGGTTCGGGTTCAGGTTGAGGTTCGGGTTCAGGTTGAGGTTCTGGTTCAGGTTCGGGTTCTGGTTCAGGTTCTGGTTCGGGTTCTGGTTCGGGTTCTGGTTCAGGTTCAGGTTGAGGTTCGGGTTCGGGTTCGGGTTCGGGTTCGGGTTCAGGTTCAGGTTCAGGTTCAGGTTGAGGTTCAGGTTGATTGAGATCGTAGTAAACAGGATTACCAAATTCATCGGCAATATATATAGAAAGGTCGGGATCATAAATGGAACTATTATATATTGTTCTTGCAATAATGTGACATTGTTGTCCAACTATACCGAATGTATCTATATATAGATTTACACCGTCTTTGTTTTGACTTTCAGCATATGAATCATTACTTGCTTGATTTGTTGGAAATATAACTTGTTCTACACTATATGGTGAATTATTATATTCAGGGTCGTTTAATATTGTTCTATTTACAAATGGACGACTTCTTGTTACTCCTGGAACACCAACCGGAACTTCAAAGAAAAATCCAGGTGTTCCTATATCACGTGCTAATACAACCCGTGTTCCTTCTTGAGTTCCAGGTTCGTTAACAACTTCATAAAATTCTTTTCTGTTTACGTTACTCTCATCATCATCATCGTGATAACTTTTAATATTTAAAACGTTGGAATTATCATCTTTTACAACAAATGAAGTTTGTAGTTGACTTGATAATTGTGTTCCTGCAATATATAAGTAGTAACGTTGAGTTGTAACCGTAAATGAATAACGTATTTGTATATATTCTGGAATGTTTAAATTAACAGATGGTAACTCACTATCAAATAATTCTGGTCTTTCGTCACGATTTCCACCATAAATTATATTTTCTGGAAATATTTTACTATATGATCTTCTATTTAATCCCAAACCTACAATTCCATAAATTTTATCAATAAAATGGTTATATGATTCTTGTGTATAACGTACTATTACGTCACCCCTATTATCAATATTATACATTTCAGGTTCAGGTTCAGGTTCGGGTTCAGGTTGAGGTTCAGGTTCAGGTTCGGGTTCAGGTTCAGGTTCAGGTTCAGGTTCAGGCTCAGGTTCAGGTTCAGGTTCAGGCTCAGGTTCCGGTTCCGGTTCAGGTTCGGGTTCAGGTTCAGGTTCGGGTTCGGGTTCGGGTTCAGGTTGGGGTTCAGGTTCGGGTTCAGGTTCGGGTTCAGGTTCGGGTTCAGGTTCGGGTTCAGGTTCGGGTTCCGGTTCAGGTTCGGGTTCCGATTCCGGTTCCGGTTCAGGTTCGGGTTCCGATTCCGGTTCCGGTTCTGGCTCGGGTTGTGGTTCTATTTCAAAAAAGAAATTGTTGTATGGTACTTGTCCAAAAAAGTTTCCATTTGAATCTTTAAGAGCAAAATTAATGTCATATTTACTTGATTCATATTTTATACCAGAATCGTCATATTTTGTATATCCTCGTATTTTATAATTTTTTCCATGTTGAAGAGTTACTGTGAAAGGTGAAAATACATCACTTCTCATTATCCAAAAATATGCTCCATTATTTTTTCGGGGAAGTGTTTTTATATGAATTTGTTTGCTTGTTGTAGATGCTTGGTTTTGTTCGTTGTGCCATACATAATATTGATAAGTGTTTAATTTATTTTCGTCGAAATGAATATCAACTTTATTATGTGATTCATCTAAAATTTCAATATATTCTTCTTGAATACGACCAAACCATGTTCCTGATAAATATATTTGATATGTTGTGCTTGGTTTATCTTCAAAAGATATCTCAACATCACCATCATATTTTGGTATATCAAATTCAAAAAAGGTATTGTTTCTTGTAGTAAAAGAATCCGTATCATTATATAGAATATTTACAAATCTATCAGAATATTCTTCTAATGTATTATCATAATTTGTTGAATCTAATGATTTTTCTGTTAGAAAATTATTATCAGTATTATCCATATTATTCTTATATATTATAATAACAAAATTGAATTAAAAATTTATCGATAATATAGACATACAAAATGGCAGAACTTTCTAAGAAGTACCAGAAAAAAACTGATAAACAACACATTCTTGATAATCCTGATACATATATTGGGTCTATTGAGAATGTTGAACAATCGATGTTTGTTCTTGATGATGATAAAATTATTAATAAAGATATTCATTATATTCCTGGTCTTTATAAATTATTTGATGAGGGTATTGTAAATTGTAGGGATCATGTTATTCGTATGAAAAAAAATATTAATGATAATATTCCTAATTCACTTCCAGTTACAAATATTAGTATAACAATTTCAGAAGATGGAACTATAACTATGTTAAATGATGGAAATGGTATTGATGTTGAAAAACACCCTGAATACGATGTTTGGATACCCGAGCTTATATTTGGTCATCTAAGAACCTCAACAAATTATAATAAAGATGAGGAGAAAATAGTTGGTGGTAAAAATGGTTTTGGATTTAAATTGGTTCTTATTTGGTCAAGTTATGGTGAAATAGAAACTATTGATCACGTAAGGAAGCTTAAATATAAACAAAACTTTTCAAATAACTTAGATGTTATTGGTAAACCAAGTATTACAAAATCTTCTGTTAAACCCTATACTAAAATTACATTTAGACCTGATTATAATAGATTTTATGGAACCGATAGTCTTCCTGATGACATGGTTAAGTTACTGAGGAAGAGAGTATATGATATTGCTGCTATAACAGATAAAACAGTTAAGGTAAAACTTGATGGTAATATTATACCTGTAAAAACGTTTCTACAGTATATAGATAAATATGGAATAGATACAAGAGTTCATGAACAGTCGAATGAGCGATGGGAGTATGTTGTTGCTTTAAGTCCAACGGATGAGTTTATGCATGTATCCTTTGTGAATGGTATTTATACCAGCAAAGGAGGAAAACATGTTGATTACATTTTAAACCAGATTACTAAGAAAATGATTGCGTATATTGAAAAAAAGAAAAAAATCACAGTAACTTCAACAGCTATTAAGGAGCAGTTGATGTTATTTATTAGATGTGATATTGTTAATCCAGCGTTTGATAGTCAAACTAAAGATTATATGAATACACCTATTACTAAATTTGGTTCTTCATGTTTGGTTAGTGATAAATTTATAGAGAAGGTTGCTAAGTTGGGTGTTATGGATTCAGCGTGTGCTATTACACAAGTTAAAGACAATAAGGCTGCGAAAAAAAGTGATGGTAAAAAGTCACGTAATGTTCGTGGAATTCCTAAGTTGATTGATGCTAATTGGGCTGGAACACCACAGTCGAATAAATGTACAATAATCTTTTGTGAGGGTGATTCAGCAAAGGCAGGTATTGTTTCTGGACTTAGCACAGAGGATCGAAATACGATTGGTGTTTATCCTATGCGAGGTAAGATGTTAAATGTTCGTGGAGAACAATCTAAAAAAATTCTTGAAAATAAGGAAGTTATTGAGATAAAGCGTATTCTTGGTTTGGAAGCTAATAAAGAATATAGTGATGACGATGTAAAAAAAAATCTCCGTTATGGGAAAATATTATTTATGACAGACCAGGATTTGGATGGAAGTCATATAAAGGGTCTTGGTATTAATTTGTTTCAGTCGATGTGGAATTCATTATCTAAAGTGCCTGGTTTTATTGGTTTTATGAATACACCTATTCTTAAGGCTAAAAAGGGTTCAAACGAGTTATTATTTTACAACGATGGTGAATATGAAGAATGGAAGTCAAACAATTCTACAAATGGATGGAAGATTAAATATTATAAGGGTTTGGGAACGAGTACAGGTGTAGAGTTTAAAGAGTATTTTGAAAATAAAAAGATTGTTACTTTTCAACATGAAGGTGATGTTAGCGATAATTCTATTGATAAAGTATTTAATAAGAAACGTGCGGACGATAGGAAGGTATGGTTAGGTGGATATAGTAGGAAGACATATCTGGATACGAATCAACCGAATGTAACCTTTTGCGACTTTATTGATCAAGAGATGATACATTTCTCAAAATATGATTGTGATAGGTCAATACCAAATATGATGGATGGTCTTAAAATTAGTTTGCGTAAGATTTTATATTCTGGGTTTAAGAAAAACTTGACAACTGAAATAAAGGTAGCCCAATTTTCAGGATATGTATCAGAACATTCTGGTTATCATCATGGTGAAGCAAGTTTGAATGGTGCTATTGTTGGAATGGCACAGAATTTTGTGGGTTCAAATAATGTAAATTTATTTAGACCAAATGGTCAGTTTGGAACACGTCTTCAAGGTGGTAAAGATTCTGCGTCTGAAAGATATATTTTCACCCAACTTCAAAAAATAACAAGAAAAATATATCCGCAGTATGATGATAATATTGTTGATTATTTGGAAGATGATGGATTTCCAGTTGAACCAATTTATTATATGCCTATTGTTCCTATGGTATTGATAAATGGTTCAAAAGGTATTGGAACAGGTTTCTCTACCGAGATATTACCATATAATTTGCCAAATATTGTTGATTATATCAAACGACGCCTTACCGCAAAAAGTGTTGGTGAAATGAAATTCATACCTTACTATGAGGGTTTTCGAGGAACTATTGAAAATATAAGTGATACTAAATATCTTGTCAAAGGTGTTTATGAATTGATAGATGATAATAACATTCACATTACAGAATTACCTATTGGAACATGGACAGATGATTATAAACAGTTTATAGAAGGTCTTCTTGAAGGTGGTGGAAGTGATAAAGGGAAGAAAACAACACCTGTTATAAAGGACTATCGGGATATGAGTAAGACCACTAATGTTGATATTATAGTTCAATTTAGTGATTCATCTAAATTGTATAAGTTAATGAGTACATATGGTGAAAATGGTATAAATGGCTTAGAAAAATTGTTGCGTTTAACAACAACAATCTCTACAACAAATATGCATTTATTTGATTCGAACGAGAAGTTAAAGAAATATTCTAAAGTTGAAGAAATTATAGAAGATTATTATGATGTAAGACTTGGGGGTTATGTGAAAAGAAAAAAGCATATTATTAAAATATTAGAAGGTGAGCTTATTGTGTTACATAATAAGGCAAGGTATATTAAAGAAGTATTGGAAGATACTCTTGATATTCGTCGTAAGAAACGCGATGTAATAGTAAAAATGTTAGAAACAAAAAAATATGATAAGATTGAAGGAGATGAAGATTATAAATATTTATTGAAGATGACGATGGATAGTGTTTCAGAAGAAAATGTTTCGAAAATTAATAGTGATCATTTATCTAAAAAAACGGAACTTGAAACTATAAAAAATACAAGGCCCGAAGATATGTGGTTAAATGAACTCGATGAATTATTAATTGAATATGGAAAACACATAACAGAAAGAAAACAACAATCTGATATGAGTGATAAGAAATCTAAAAAGGTTGTTAAAAAAGGTAAATAAATATTATTAAAGTTTAATATTTGATACTATTCCATTTATATCAAATAATTTGATATAATGTTTATCGAGTTCATTTTTACAAGTAAATACAAATAATTTTTTATTTAGACCTTTACATATATTTACAATATCATTATCAAGAATACTTTTATCAACTGATAAAAAGTGTAAATTTTTTATAATATTACAGTATTGTGGTATTGTATATTTACTACATGTGATAAATCCTAGTTTTGCTCCAATTCCATTAAGAGTTGTTAAATGATTTATGTTAAAACTTCCTATGTATAAATTGTTAGTATTTATATTATTATTATGTATATATTTTTTTAGAATAACAGCTAATTCTTCTTTTCCCTTAAGGTCAAAATAAAGTTTCATATTTTTATAATTTGGAAAGTTGAAGAAAAAATCTTTTAATAGTAATACATTTGGATTTATTCTTTTTATTTCTTCATATGAATAACTTTCAACAGGATATCCTTTTATATGGCGGTCATGGAATAATATAATTTCATTTTTACGTGTTAATTGTAGGTCCATTTCAATTATATCGAACCCTTCATGTATTGCTGCTTTAAATGCTTGTAAAGAGTTATCAGGATATCTATATATAAATCCTCTGTGTGCTATTTTTAATATTGGTGATTTGTTCATTTTAATATACATATCTTGAATATTAAAATGGATAATAAAAATTATATATGGACAATAGTTATTTAAAATATATTTTTATATTCGAGAGACTTACTGTTATCCATGGTAGATTTTGCGTAATCAAGTGGTGCTGGTATTTGACTGATATCTCTTCTATAATTCATATATCCAATAACCTCTCCAAGAAGTTTAGGTGAAACTTCTTTAATAACTTTATTATTTAGAGTTTCTATTTGTCCAGTTATGTCATCTGGTAGATTTTTACTATTTGAGAGAAAAATGCTTCTCATTATTGTATTTAAGTCGTCTTGACTTTGTTTTCCTATTACATGTTTATTATTAGAGAGTCTATATACTTCGGCACGAATACCATTTTGTACAATATCTATATTTTTTGCTGAAAAAAATAGGTCAGACAATTGAGTATCATAGAAATTTCCACGCATAGCATCGTGAAATGTATAGCTTTCAACAGGTATTTTATCGAACATATCAAATTGATTTTTTATATCAGGTACATCTAAATTTACTCTTCCGTTATTCATATATTATAATATAAGATATTATTAATTCATTATAACACACTAAATAGAATAATAATTTTATGTTTGGTTAATTTATATGGCTTTTAAAAGAACAATAACAGTTGCTGCTATAATTTTACTTGTTGCAATTTTTATATTTATGATATTTTTTATGGGTCGAAAAAATGCTGATGTTATTTATCCACCGGTTGTAAATAAATGTCCCGATTATTGGGATTATAAGGATAATGGTAATAAATGTGAGAACACTTTTGGTATGAAGAAGAATACAGATGATACTGATGGTATTAACGAATTAAATTTGGATGATTATCCGGAAGGAACTGTTGGAAAATGCGATAAGCGTAAATGGGCTCAAGATAATGGTTTGACTTGGGATGGTATTACCAATAATGAAAAATTAGATTGTAGTGAATATTAAATTATATAAATAATTAGTTAATATATGACATTTGATATAAGTTTAATTGATAATCTTTGTTATGAAATGAAAGAACATATATTTGGATATTTAAATATTAGTGTTTTAAAAACGACAAATATTTATTATTTTAACGAGTATATTAAAAAAAAGATGGAATATATTATAGCTAATGGTAAAATAGAAACATATTTTAGAAATGTCATCAAACAAGATAATATTTATGTTTTAAATATTATATTTGCTTATATTCCAAATACAATATATAAAAAGAAGATTGTTTATAGAAAGAAAAAGATAAGTTTTTTTGACTATATTAATGATTTATCTATATATTATTCATCTTCTAAATGTAGAAGATATATAATTGATAATCGGCGTTGAATATGTTTATTTATAATTAAATTAAAAAATGTTATAAATAAACTTCATAAGTAATAGATATGGATATAGACAAAGTAAATGAATTATGTGATAGAAAATCTCTTATAAATGACATATGTGATAAAATGCGTTATATAGAAAACAATAAATATAAGATTGACATACAAAAGGGTATATATATTTATGGACCACCTGGATCTGGAAAAACACATATTATAAAAAATATATTAAAAATTCTTGATTATGATATGGTTTATTATAGTGCGAGTGATATAAGAAATAAAAGTGTTATTGACTCCATAACTAAATATAATATGTCAAATGTTAATGTGCTGAGTATGTTTCAAAAGAAAAAGAAGAGTATTGCGATTGTAATGGATGAAATAGATGGTATGAATAATGGTGACAAAGGGGGTATTACAGGATTAATAAAACTTGTAAGACCAAAAAAGACAAAGAAACAAAAACAAGAAGAATATACGTTTAATCCTATTATATGTATAGGTCATCATCATTTTGATAAAAAAATAAAAGATTTAATGAAAGTATGTAATGTCTTCGAAGTAAAGCCTCCAACAGACATTCAAATACAAAATATTATTGATTATTTTATGCCTAATCTTAACAACACCGAACTTTATATAAAATATATACAGAATGATCTAAGTAAGTTGTGTTTTATAAACAATATGTATATAAATATGAAAGGAAATGTTGTATATGATAATGTTAAAAGGTTACTTAATCAAAAGTCATATAACGAAGACATAAAAAATACTACACGATACATAATAAATAATAATACAAATATAGAAGAACACAATAATTTAATTAATGAAACCGATAGAACTATTGTTGCATTGTTGTGGCATGAAAATATTATAGATATGTTTAGTAAATTTAAACACGATGATGTTGTTAACTTTTATATAAAAGTTTTGGAAAATATGTGTTTTGCTGATTTTATAGATCGAATTACATTTCAGAAACAAATATGGCAGTTTAATGAGATGTCATCTCTTATAAAAACGATGAAAAATAATTATATATATCGTGAATTTAATAAGAATGATTATAAATACTCATTAAATTGTGATGTTAGATTTACCAAAGTTCTAACAAAATATTCAACCGAATTTAATAACTATCAGTTCTTATATGGTCTTACTCAAAAATTAATGATGGATAAAAAGGATGTGTTTTGTTTTTTTAATGAAGTTAAAAATAATAATTGTGATGATAAAATTAGTGATGTTATTGAAGATTTAGATATTGTTACGTTAGATGTTAATAGGATGTATCGTATATTAGATAAGTTTTTTGATAATGAGTAATCTAAATTTGATTGTTAAAATCATCCATAAGCCCTGCTGCGTATAATGTAGTTACATATGAACTTTTTTCAATAAAACCTGATTCTTCAATAAGAATGATTTTTTTTGGTATAGATATATTGTTATTTTCCAGTTTTGATAAAAGGACAATTTTTTTAAGATTTTCTTGAAGAATCATTAGAGATTTTGTATCTGTATCTGTTATATTTGAGAATCTCATATCAATACCTCTTTTAATATTGTAATCATTATTTAACCAAGAAGAATCGTTTTTCGATAGTTCGAAATTTAAGGGTTTATATTTATAGTTATTTATTAAATAACTATTTAGATCTTTTATAAATGTTAATAGCATCAACAAGATATTCATTTTATTATACTATAAGTATTATAACGTATTTTTAAGTCAATTTTGTATTTTTCTAGCGTTCTGCAAATAATTCTATAAAAACATCAGTATGAAAGGTATAACTGATAATATGATTTTTATATCCATGACGATGTAATTTCATAAATACGGAGAGAAAGGTACAAATATAATAATAATAATATTATATTTGTTTAATTAGTTTGTTGATTAATATCATCACTTGTTTTTTTATATTTTATAGTTTGATAATTCATTTTCAAGTTCCTTTATTCTTTTATCTCGTATTTTTACAACAAGTTCAGCAGTTTTAACTTCTTGTTTTTGATTTTCTATACTTGTTTTTGAATCATCAATAATCTGTTGTAATTCTTTTATTTTTTGAATTTGAAAATTTAATATTTCTCTTACTTGTTTACTATTTAATGTTTGTGGTTCTTTTCCTTCTGCTGTTACCACAATAGGTCCATTTTCTTCTTCTTCTTTTCTACGTTTTTCATTTTGTTCTTCTATTAATTTATCCATTTGTTCTTTGGCTTCAGGTTTGTATTTTGGATCACCAGCTTCATAATTGGATAATAGACTGTTAACCTTATTTGTTATAAAATCTCTCATAATATCATTTTTAACAAAGTCAGATATTCTATGTTTTGTTTCCTTTATGTATCTGGTGTTTGCATTTTCAAGTAATTGTTTTTTATCAAATGTGTTATGTATGTGTGAAAATACCGTAATTGTTTTTTCTGGGTCAAGTTGAACAAATGGGATACTATAATCTTTTAAAAAATGTTTTTCTTCAGCAAGTGCTGCGTTATCATCATAATGTGTAGAATCAAGAAGAGAAGCTCTAAATGCGAAAGTTCCTGCGGTTGCGTGATTTGATCCATATGGTCCAAATTGGTATATTTTACGATTATGATTGAAATATATATTTAATGTGCTTGAACCAGCACATAATGCTTCGGGATTTTTCTTTAATGTTTCTACAGCATGACTTATTCGTTCGGGTGGATAATAGTCATCGTCATCCATATAAACGATTATTGAACCAGAACATTTTTCGTGCATAAAGTTTCTTTTTTTACCTAACATCATTTTTTCTTCAATCGGAAAGTATTTGATTTGCGGTATATTTTCTTTTTCTATAATGTCATTTATTTTATCAGTTCCATCATCAACAATTATCCATTCGATGCGTGATTTTGGATAATCTTGATGTTTAAAACATTCGATCATAAATGGTATAAATGGTCGTCTGTTGAATGTAGGAGTACATACACTTACCATGGGGTATTTTGATGATGATTTCTTTTTATTTTTTGATGGCATATATTGTTGTATAAATAGTTTTTAAATATTATTTTACATTATTGATTTGATATGAAATATTATATTATGAATCATATCAAATTATTATTTTGTAGTTTGATTACATAAATCTAATATAGTGTTAGATAGACAAATGAAAAGACCAATTAATCCTATAACAATAGATGTAACAGAATAAGCATTAAATTCAAAATTTGTTGTTGAAAGTGAAAGAGTAATAATAGTAACTACTGACCATATCATAAGTATGAATGAATTACCTTTTGAACATAAATAGTCTATAAAATTAGGAGAATCGTATTTTGTGTCATTTCCATAAACACCTCCAAAGAAGTCTTTTCTTGTTTTTTGTTGAATACCGAGTATAAATGTTAATCCGTATATAGCATAAACAATAATATCTAACGGTGCTCTTAATAAACTAACAAAAAATCCACCAAGGTCTAAATTAATAATTTCATTAACAATACTTCCCAAAGGTGTAATTATAATAGCAACAATAAACCCAACTAATAAATATAATGGAATAAGCGAAAACCCAAATCTATTAACTTGTTTGTCAAATAATGTGTCTTTATTTTCTATTCCATTTGGAACACCATTACTCTTAGTTGAAATACATATTTTTAAAAATAAATCTCTAAACGAACTTCTAATACCACTAATAGTATTCATTCCAATACGTTTTAAATAATTTTCTTTACTTTTATCGCATAAACCATCGTAAGAATATAACATATCAAAAAGAGGAATACCAGGTAATTTGTGAACAACTCCATCTTTTTCAATACCAAATGATTCTATTGATTTTGGTTTTTTTGTATCTTGATTTCCATTTGATTCACAATATACAGAAGAATAAACAATATTTCCTTCTTTATCTTTATCATTTATACCTAAAAATGCTTGTTTTGGGGTTTCACCCTTTTCATTATGTTCAAACATAATATAATGAGCATATCTTGTTAGCATACATGCGCTACTGTAACCGAGTAATATATAAACAGCAAGAATAATTATCATAATGAGAAAGGTCGTGAAAACACTTCCTACGGTATCTAAAACATTAACAGGAGGATCTCTTGAACGCGCCCCTTCTCTAACTACAAAAAATCCTTCTTTATTAGTATTTGAAGAAATACTCTTTTGTTTTAATTTCCTTTTTTCTTGTTTTTCTTTTTCCTTTTTAAGTATTTGAACCATGTATACTGAATATATAAAATAAACCTGATATTTATTATATGTATAATGTATGGGTAAAACAATAAAAAATAGTTCAAAAAACACTAAAACAAAAAATAAGAAGAATAGTAAAGTAAAAAATAAGGGAACTACACGCAAGGTTATTGTTATGAGTGGTCCTGGAACAAAATTTCGCAACAATAAAATAAAAACAAAGAAGATTAAGGTTAAAAAGGTTGACTATGCTAAACGTTGTAAAAACATGAAAACGCATGAGTTTATGCGTGAAATCTATTCAAAGAATTTATCTAATCGTGTAACAAAAAAGTTTAAGAAAGGTTATTTGAAAGACAAATTTTTTTTAAATCATAAAGGTAATATATCAACTGTAAGTAGTGGAAAGTGGACAAATGAAATGAGAAGACAATATAAGATTATTCGTGATAAATATGGAATGAAATCTAAAGAGTTAGATGAATTTAAAAGTGATTATAAATGTAATGTATTTAGGATGATCACAAAAAATCACAACCAGATTGTAGTCGGTGTGTTAAGTATTCCAACAAGTGCTGGAGCATCAATAGGTGCAACATCATATATTCCACAATCATATGTAAAATGGTTGGAGATGCATGGTGCGCGCGTAGTTCCAATAATGTTTGATATTCCAAAGCAAATGATAAATGTCCTTTTAAACCAAATAGATGGTCTTTTATTGATTGGTGGTTCAATTGAGAGTTTAATTGTTCAGAAAGCACATTATAGATTTCTCTCAACTCTTAAGTATATTATACACAAGATTAATCATTTTAATTTGATAGGAAATCACTTTCCAATATTTTCTATATGTCTTGGATTCCAGCTTCTTCCTATGATATGTAATGAATGTGATGTTGAAAAGATGAGTGATAATTATGTGAATCATAAAAAGATCACATTTTTACGTAAATATGGACCAGAACCAATAACATTCACTTCTGTAGAAGATCGTGATATGTTAGTTTCAAGAGCGATGCAGGATTGTTTTACTTCAAAGGAAAAGAATGAAATATCACGTAATCCTTCAACAGCTATGATACATAATAAATCGTTTGTTATTGGAAATCCTTATATGAAAGAATATGAGAAGTTTATAAATGTTACATCTACGTCTGTAGCAAATGAAAAACAATATATGGCTTCGTTCCAGTTTAAATCTCTTCCTTATTATGGTGTTCAATTTCATCCCGAAAAGGTATTCTTTGAGCATATTCAAGAAGAAATACCACACAATAGTGTAGCAAAGATGGTTTCAAGTAAGTTATGTAAAATGTTTTTAAAGGAGTGTTCTAAAAATTATAACACACATGTATTTGGTGTAAATGATGATGCTAACTTTTTTATAGAAAATTATGACTTGTTATCACGTGAAAATGCTATTAAAATACTTTTTCCTCATAAAAGTAAGTTATATAATACAAGTATGATAACCGCAAGTTATTATTTTGGACGTATTGATAATACAAAATCGGAAGTAATTAGGGTTCCTTTAATTAGTACAAGTAAATCAATTAAGGCAAAAAATCATCGTGAATTATATGAAGGAATAGAGTTGGCAAAGGAGAATGAAAAAGATTTTCATTATCCGATTTAGGAAAGGATTATAAAATATTTGTTATATGTATGGAGATTGGAAATCTTGGTAAAATGATGCGTAATCTCATTAAGATGATAAAAAAAAATTTTATTGATATAAAATTTATTTCTATATCACTTATAGTTTTAATATTTTTTAGTTTATTTGTTTTTAAACCAACAGGTTTATTTAAGGAAGGTATGGAAACAGGTGAAACTTATATTGATGGTGAGGCACCTAAAATAGAAGTAGTTAATGACGGTGTTATTGAAGAGAAAAAACAATTAGAAACCGAAATGATTGATTCATGTGATTTATGTAGTAAAGAATGTCCAAATAATGAGCCATCATGTATCGAGAGTAAAAAATTTTCATGTGTAGAATGTCAAAAGAAGAAAATAATGGAAGAAGATAAAGGTGAAAATGAAAGACCTCCTATTGTTATAAATGTTTATGCTGGTTCTGCAGGAAAAGATAATACAGGTGATATAAAGGCAAGTGAGAGTTCGAATGCTTTGAAAAATCCTAATGTAAATTTATCTAATTTGGTTGGAAATACTGGTGAGCTTGAGTATCCTCCAGCAAATTCTAATAGTGGTATGATACAGGATATGAGTAATAGTGTGGAAGAATCAGTACCCTCAACAAACTTAACTAGTGATCCTCAAGAGACATTAAATATTGATATGGAAGGAGATGGTAATGAACCCGAAGATGTTAAAGCTACCGATGGTGTTTCATCGTTTGTAAGTGGTATGGGAGGTTATAATAAGGTACGTTATGGTCAAATGATTCCAAATGTAAGTTATTCTTTATTAAGTGATACACAAATGGAAATTAATGAGATGAACAATTTATAAATATAAAATATGTTTATGTAAAATGATTATATAAACATATAATAAAATGAGTTATTTGTCAGAAGTTATATATGGTGGTGTTGATGGTATTATTACAACATTTGCTATTATTTCAGGAGCTATAGGAGCAAATATGGGTAACCGTGTTCCTCTTGTTATTGGTGCGTCATCGTTATTTGCTGATGGATTTAGTATGGGTGTTTCAAGTTATTTGGCTGAACAAGTACGAGTTGATAAAAAGAATCCTGTTATGGTTGGATTAACAACATTTATATCATTTGTTGTGATAGGTATTTTACCGTTAATACCATTTATTATGAATAAAGAAGATGCGTTTATGATATCATGTATTCTTATGGCATTTTCACTTTTTATTACAGGTATGTTAAAGAATATAAATCATGGTATTAGGACACTTATATTAGGTAGTGTTGCTGCGTTTATATCATATAAGATTGGTGAAATGTTTAGAACATAAATATTATCTTGAATACATGAGAGCACAATTTCCAGAAGAAAAATGTATGATATTATATCTTTCTTCTATTAAATTTAAGTCATAGTTATAATCATATATTGCCCACGATGATTTATTAGTTCCAATAGGAACACCGTTATCATCACAAATAACAAAAAATTCAGCGTTTGGATCAAGAGATGGTGATTGAGTTGTAAATTCTAATTCTATATTTTTGAATTTACTCATGTTAATAGCACCGGATGGTTGAGTGTTCATAACGTTGTTTTCTATACCAAAATTATAGCAGTATAATCCATTTGTTGCGTTACCGGATTTTGTTCTTGAGTATTTTTCGACAAAATTATATATACTTGCGTCAAGTAAACTTTCTCTATAGTTTCCATCAAATATTAGACCGAAATTTTCCATAATATTTTTTTTATTACCTGGTGTGTAATTACCTGTTATCATCCATTGTGTTGGGTTTCCAGTAGGGTCAACACCTGGTCCAAATCCTGATTCAAACGTATTTTCAAAGTCATTTTTTCCTGTGAAGCCAGAATATTTATATTCACTTTCTATTGGTGCGTTAATTACGTCTTTTGGTGGATATGAGTATGGCCAATTTGAGTAGTTTGACCATTCATTTCTAAGATTAATATCATTTCTTGTGAAATAAAACATCCAACTTGTTACCATACCAAGAGTATCTAATTTGACTTTATTTGAACCAGTTATATTTTTAAAGTTATATTCATGAACTTCCCTGAATAAATATTTGTGTTCATTTAGAGAAAATATTCTTTGTTCTTCATCACTTAAAAAACAGTAAGTTGAAATAAGATGAACATCTGCGTTAAATTCATTTCGTTTGTCTGTATAGTCTTCGGGATTTAGTTCGATTGAAGGTGGTGTTTGTAAAAAATTATACATTTGCATATAATCAACGTTAAAATTTGGTTGAACATATGGGAAATTATTTGTATCATCTTTTACGTCACGGATAACAAATAGTTCATATAATGGACGTATAGTAACATCAATAACTAATTCGTTATATTGTAGTGCTATAAGAGGGAATGCCATTTTGCTTGAATTAGAAAACCATGTATTTATGGGTATATATACTGTTCTTGAGTCGATTGAAGGATTTGCTCCAGCAGCATCATCGGTATAATATGTTGATGGATATACATTTACACGATTACTATAATTTGATGGGTCATTTATTTCACTTGTATGACCTGTCATTTCATCAAATATATTTTTTTTATTTGTATCGAAATCGCGTTCAGCTATGTTTTTTAAGTAGCTTCCACTAAATTTTTGAAGTATTTGTCCTCCGACAGATATTGTAATTTCTTTTACTATTTCAGATCCTAGATTTTCAATCCATTTAAATTCGTATGGGGCCCATCGTCCAAGAACACTTTGAGGAGGATATATTGGACTCCATATAAAAGGTAATTTTATAGCAATATATGTGTCCATTAATAAATCAGCATATCTTGGAATTCTGAATTTATAATGAGAATTTTCTGTTGCACGTATAGTTCTGGAACCATCATAATCAATTCTAAATTTTTGCATACCAAAATTAGTATATTTGGAATATTTTGTTTTAAAGAATGTTTTTGATGGATTTCCGTTAAGGTATATGTTTTGGTTACCGTATGATATTAAATTTAAAAGACCGCCAGGCATTATATATATATAAATATAGGTTATTTTAAAATATTTTTTTATATGTTAAATATTTATGACTTCTTCACAAATATTTAAAATAAAACCGGATCCGAATATTTTTAAAGATCTTTTGGAAAACATATGTGAAATTTATGATGGTAAATATATTTTAAATAATGCTTCCTTTAAGAAAGGTATGATGTTTGAAAATATAACAGATTTTTGTTCTAAGATAAAAGAATGTTATTATGATTCAAAGTTATTTTATATTGAAAGAAAAATGACATATAAATATTTTATTACTGTTGTAAGACAGCTATGTAAAATTAATAATTTATCATATGAAACAGAAACAAAATATAATAAATCTTCTTATGAAATAATTTATATGATAGATAAATTTGATTAAATTTCTATATTTAAATTACTTATATATTTACCAATAAATGATTCTGATTCTAAAATTTCAGGTATAGATAGATAAACAAAATATTTATACTTTAATCTTACAAGTAATTCGTCGTGTGGTATTAATACACCATAAGTGCCGTGATAAAGTTTTACAGGTGTATCATTCATTATATCATCAAGTATAATATTTTCATTATTTTCATCCAAAGTTCCTATATTTGTTCCTGGTATAATATTTACTTTATTACTATGTTTTAAACTATAAATATATCTATTAAAATTTCCATCAAATTTAGATTCAGCTGTTGAATCTCTTGATATAAGAGATTGTAAGTATGATATACATTCTTGAATAACGGGACATTTTTTGTCGCAACCAAATAAATCACTTGATGTAAATGAATTTACTATAGAACTTGTGCTATCACGTGATACTGATTCCGAAAAGAACATTTTATTGTTTTTTGTTCCATCATTATACATATTTTTTAAATTTTTAGAACAAACAAAAGAAGGGGGTACAAACATACCACCATATGTTTTAAGTAGCATTAATTTAGACATAAGTCTTATATTTTCATCTATAGGTTCAGGTAATTTAGAATAATCTATATTTAGAGACGGAAGCAGTTGAGAAAAGCTGTTGTCATCGATTAAACATATTTTGAATGATTTAGAACAAGCAGATACTATTGATTTTATTGTTAAGTAAAGATAAGGTTCATTTAAGTTTTCGGTATTTCTATCCCCAAAACTTTTCCATATGCGAGCGTTAAGTTTGTATGGTATATGTATCCATAATATTGGTTTTTTTAGATGTAAAGGTATGTTTTCATTTAGAAGATATTTTCTTATAAGTTTTTCATTTTCTTGGTTTTCGAAATCGAAAGTTCTGTCTTGATATTTTCTATATAATATACCAGCTGTTAGTAGAATAAATAATCCTGGTATGACATTCTTATAATTATTCATATATTATAGGTTATTATTTTATTTATCATTATTCAACAATTTTAAATGTCCCCAGAACAATTCATTATTTTTCCTAGACACATCTTCTTGTTGAATTAATTTAAATGCTGTTTGATTTCCCTCACTATCATCCATTTTTTTCTTTCTTGAAAAATATTCTTTAGCTTGATTGTCCAATAAGTCTTTAGAAAAGGTTTCTGTTGTCCTATCTCTTTTAAGTTCATCAACAGAAGAATATTTTTTTTTATTTATATAATCGTTATTTGATACAGGAATAACAGGATTATCATAAGCTTCTTTTACATCAACAAAATTATGTTTTGAAAACATAGTATTATTAGAATATGATGTAGGTGCATTTCCAGAAAGAGATTGAGAACCACTTGATATGTTATCGACTATGTCTTCTATACCATTATATACGACTACTTGTTTTTTATCTTCCTTTAGTTTTTCAAAATTTTCATGTAAAGATGATATATTTTTGACGTTTATATTTGAATCATTATTTTGTTTTAACCAATCTTCATATCCTTCTGTTTCTTCATCTGTTGAATTTTTCATTTTTTCAAACATTTCATTAAAAAATTTATTAAAGTTTCCGTTTTCTTTTAGTTGTTTAACAATTTCTTTTTTGTCATTTTCATCTTCGTCTATAATTTGACTATATTCACCACCATCACCCTTTTTACAAGATTTATTTCGAAAATCATCAATATGAACTATAACTTTGTATGCTTTTGAGAAGAATAAAAAATATTTTTTATCTAATTTTGATTTATCTGGATGTAATTTTAAAACAACTCTTTTAGCTTTTTTTAATTCTTCCGTTGTAAAATCAGTTGAAAGATTAAATATGTTTAATAGGTCATTAAATTTATAATTGTCAAGATTTAAGTCAACATCCATATAATTATAATTTATAAAATTGAAATTTTTTTCACGAAATAACATATTCTAAATGTAATGAAACAAACAAAAAATATGTTTGAAGAGGTTGAACCAAAAGAACCAATTAATTTAAAACCATCATGTGAATGTCCTGTTTGTTATGAACCTTTGGGTGAAACAAATGTGTGTATAACTAAATGTGGTCATAAGTTTTGTATTGGGTGTTTATTTAGACATTCTGAAAGAAGTAATGATTGTCCTATGTGTAGAGAACAAATAGTAGATAATTTTGAAAGTAGAAATAATAGGTCAAGGTCTGCTTCGTTTAATGACGATGAGTTTATTAATAGAATAAATGAGGGTTTGTCTGTTCCGGTTGATGACTTGGATAATTTTATGAGAAGAGGATGGACAACACCTCAAGTGGTACGTTCTACATATAATGTAGTGGATATACCGGATAATCATATCGAAAATAATATTATTGATCTCACAAATGATATTGACGAAGAAATAAGTATAACTTATGATGACGATGAAACTACTGTAAATAGTGAAAATGATAGTAACCAAGTAAATGATGAAGAAAAATCAATAGAAAGTTTGATTTCAGAATTAAATGTTATACAAGAAGTATCTGGTGTGTATGAGTTATCTATTGAACTATTAGAAGAAATTCGTCATGGAAACAATATTGTAGAATCTGTAAAAATGAGTTTATTAAAGCAAACTATAAAAAAATATATAAATTATTTTAGTGAAAATACATATGTATTACTTGATGAAAAAAATGATGCATCTAAACAAAGGACCTTTATGAGATTAAATAATGTTCTTAATAATGAGGAAGAATGTTTTGAAACTTATATTAATGAATATACAAAATATTTTAGTGAAAATACAGATGTATTATTTGATATAAATAATAGTGATGATATAATGTATTTATTGGTATCAACATGCCCTCAAAATTTAATGCGATTTAATGGATCAATAGAACCAGAATGTGTGAAATTATGTAAAAAATTTACAGATTTAATTTTTGACATGAGTGATGAATTTATAGTAGATAATAGAGATAGAAATTAGTTATTGTTCAATTAATCTTTTAAATAAAAATTCCAAATCTTTTTCATTTCCACCTAGAACAAACTCATCAGGATAAATAGTATCATTTTCTTCGAAATAAGCAATTATTGAAGGAACTCCATTAATAATACGTTTTGTTTTTAGCCATCCAAATATTTCAATACTATCATCAACATCTATGTCATACCAATCAATATTTTCATTATCTATAATTATTTGTTTAAATTTATCTACTATAGGTGCTATTTTTTTACAAGGTGCACACCAATCAGCACTAAACTTAAATACAACAATTTTTGTATCATTATTAATAATGTTTTGAAATCCTTCTTTTGTAGAAACAAGGTCTTTTGAGACAACCATATATTATATAATCAATAATAGTTTATATTTTTTACTAATATAATATATGTTATATTTGAATATAAAGTATATAATTCTTTTTCTTATTATTATTATTCTTACAATTATTTTTCCATATTATAAATTAACAAGATTAGAAGAGGTATTGCTTAATATAAATTTGGATAATGGGTGGTCAGCTGGTTATAATGTTGAATGTTCTAGTGGTAAAGCAAAAACACATAAATCAACAACAGTAAAGACATCACATTGTTCATGTTTAACATATTATGTATGTGAAAAGTTAGGTATTTATATACCTTCGCCCCCAGAATATTCACAATTTCATTTAGCAGATAAACAAATTGAATGGTTATCAAGTAATGACGCTATTAAACAAGGTTGGAAAGATATTGGAAACACAGTCCCACAAATTTACCAAGAATCTCAGAAAAAAGCTAACGAAGGATATTTAGTTATTGCGGGTGTAACACAAGATGATCGTGTAAATGGTCATATAGCAATAGTAAGACCATATCGTAATCTTGATTATAATATAATACAACATCGAGGACCTATAGTTATAGCATCTTCCAGTCCAAATACATATGCTGATTATTTAGACGAAGAGTTTAAATTAAAATATCGAGATTATGCACATCTTAATGGTAGAGTAAAATTTTTTTATTATTCAAAAAAAAGGTTTAATTAGATGTTATTTTTTCAAGTTCACTAATATTTATATCAGGAAGTAAAATATGACTTTCCCAAAAATATTTACAGAAGCACCAGCATATATTTATGTTTTCATCATACCATTCAGGATGAATTTTTAAAAGATTTGTTTCTATATCTTTTGGTAATAAGTTAAGCGATGATTTTGGTAATACATATGATAATTGAGTATATGGTGATACAACGTTATTATTTTGTTGTTTAAACATAGATGTTTGAAAATAAGGTATATATTTTACTAAGTCTTCAAGAAGAGGAGCATAATTGTATTTATATTTCCATCTCCAATCAACACAACCTGATGTATAATATTTCATAGTCCATTCAAGTGCTTCCATATAGTTAAAGCAAATTTGTTTTCTTCTTTCGTTATTTATTTCCATATGAAATAGTCTTTCATAATAACGGTTTTGCCATCCAGGTAGCATTGGATTTATATAATGTTCTTCATTACGTTCTAATATTGGTAATCGGTTAAGTTTGTCTAATTTTTCTTCGGGTGTGTTTGCTTTTATATAACGTTTTTCTTGTTTATTACGGGACAAGTAATCGTTTATAATATATTCTTCTTCCTTTTCAGCTATGGCACTAATAAGTTTTCTTATATTTTTCCATTGTATTTCTTGGTTTAATACAATAGATTCATTTGTGTCTGTAAAAATAGATGAATATGTTTCCATCAAAATTTGTATCCCGTTAGTTCGTATATTTAATGCTGGAAAATGAGGCATAAAGTCATTTCCTAAGAAGAAGCATAATAAGATGTAGTCGTATATTTTATTATTCATTATACTATTTTCCACTTCAATATTTTGATTTAATTCGCAAGATAATCGTTGTGAAAGTTTGGGTATATCAATCATATAAAGTTTATTGGGATCAAGAGTATTGTCAAGCGATTTTATAAATTCTGGTGTTTCACGAAATAGATAAATATTTTTACATATAGGTAAGTGATTTATTGAAAGCATAATAAGATCAGCATCAAGACCATATATAACAGTATTTTTATTAGTATGATAATCAATATTATCACGTATATATTCAAATAATTTATGTTCGCCTTCACCGTGAATATCAGAACACGAAACTGTAATTTTTTCTAAGTTATATTTTTTTGGATTAGAAAAATGTCTTTTAATATAATTAGCGAGTTCATCCATAAATACTGTTCCTGGTGTAATACATGTTGAATCAAAATTTAGTTTAAATTTATCTGGATTGACTGTATCCGTTATTTTTCCAATAAGTTTTGAACGAATTCTTCTTGTTCTTTGTTGCTCAAGTTTTGCTACAGGTGCAACACCATCAAATGCTATAAAAACATGATTAGATGGTTTAATATTTAAAATATATTCTTCAAGTTTGTCGCAAACCATTTTTATAATAACATTATTTATATTTGATTTGTTTTCTTTTATGCTGTACATAGCATCATAGATGATAGAATTGCAGTCCAGGTAAAGATTATGAACCTGGTCTAAATTATCTATGGTGCGAATTATTTTTGGATAATTTTTAATAATATATGAAAAGTATGCAGGAACACCCATAATGATTATATGTTAATATTTGTTTATATGGATTTAGGAATATTTAATCATTATCATTATGAATGTCCATAGAAAGAGAATTTATAATGAATTTAACAGTTACAGATGTAAAAAAAATGATTCCTCTTCGGGAATATTAAAAATGACATTATCACATATAGAAACGGTTGTTTATTTTGTATATAAAAATCAAAAAGTAACTGTTTTTTTGAATAGTCATTATCCGTTTAATTCTCCTAAACGGGTAGTAATAAATGGAATTGATTATAACGGTAAGATAGATATATGTAAAGAATCGAACATGTATTTTAAAAAATACATGAACATAAATTGTATGTGTTGTGATACATGTTTATGTATGAATAATTGGACACCAACTATTTATTTAATTGATATAATTGATGAGTTTTTGCTACTTAAAAACACAAATAGTGTAATAAATAACTTAAATGTTATTAAGTATAATAAGAATATTCCTATTGAAATAATTAAATATATTCGAACTTTTTTATTGGAATATTAATCAGTTGATTTCAAAAATACAATTCGTTTGAAAATATTTAATACATCAAGAAAGAAATCGAGTGAAAATTTTGGATAGTTAGGTAAAGATGTACACATTTCTTTTAAGATTATCATTCTTTGAGTATCATATGACACAAAAAGTGTGAATAATATAATTACGGCATAGGATGTCATTCTAAAATTTTTTAATAATGAATCTGGATTACGATTAAATATTATATTACCTAATTCAAAAAATATAATTACAAGTAAAGAAACAAAAAGTCCAGTCGTCATAAAGTTATATGTTTTTTCAAAAAAACCTGGAAACATAAAAACAATCGACGACATAAATGCGAATATAGAACCTGTAATTAATAATGAATCTTCTACAACATCTTTATATTCAATAGACTTAAAATATGGATACACACCCGAGCTTATTAAAAATAGAAAAAGTAACCATATTAGATGAATAAATTTAAAGTTTTTATTACCAAATGACTCGGATAATGAAAGATAAAATATCAATCCAAAACAAATTAGATAAGCTAATATTATATATAATCCAAACCCACCTGTATTGAATGCCTGTAGTGTTGTCATATATTTATGACGAGTATTAAGAGGGTTAAATATATAATTATAAAAGTAAGTTGATAATCCTACAGCAATTATAGAAAATGCAAGGTATAGATAAACATTTAATATAAAATTATCACAAGTGGGATTACCATTTTTAAATGCTGAATTTTTCATTATGTAAAGCAAAACTACACCACAAAGTATTATTAAATGCAAATAACTACGTTCAAATGCCATAAATATTACATAGAAAATAAAAAAATATTATATGTCTTTATATAATGTTTGATGGAAGTGAGGAAGACATCGAAGTAGATATGGGAATGGATGACATTAATATAGATAAAATACTAAAAATTTTGATAGAAAAGGTAAATATATATGAAAAAATAATAACAAAGACGAAAATAAATTCAGATAATTACATGAAAATGAATATTATAACTTCAAGTGAATGCAACGCATGTTTATGTGAGTTAAATATAATTTTGGATGATGTTCGATTATTAGAGCTTTATTTAAAGGATAATGATTCATATGATATTGATAATGTTATAAATGATATACAACTCATAAATAATAAACTTTCATTAATAATAAAAAAATACGGAACAGAAAGTGTGAAAGATTTAATTTATGTATGTCTTGGCAACGATTATTTAGAAAAGTTTGATATAAAATATATAGATAAATTTGAACTTATAAAATCTTATGTACATCCTACTGGATATAAGCTAATAAGTGATAATTCTATAAAGAAAACATCAACAACATCGTCTGGTAGTAATACTATTCTTGAAGATTTTAGAATATGTGAGACAGGTGATAATTGTTCGTGTTATACATTTACTTCTAAAAAGTTAGGATTACTTAACAATACTATTAAAATATTAATAAAAGATGAAAAGAGAAAGCAAAGTCTATTAATATATGGTTATATAGATGATTTAATGTTTGAATATGTATTGAATAATAGTTATGTTTGTGAAACATTTTATTCTTTAAAACAAATGAAGCCAACTGAGAATGACGTATATGACTACAAATTTGATATATATTTAAATTCATTAAATTTAAGAGATTATTTGATATATAATGTTGATGATATTTATGATAAATATTTAGGTTATATAAATAATATTAAAACGATTAAAAATAAAAGCTTAACAAAAGTCGTTAATGATTTTTTAAAGGCAGATTTTGAAGAAAGAAGAATTATGTTGATTCAATTATTAATACATTCAAATAATAATGAATATATGTATCTTGCATACCTTTTATACGATACGCTATCACCTGATGAAAATGAAAAAGGTAGTAGCAATGATCAAGATATTCTTTATAATTCTTTACCATGGATTATAAAATCTAAGTTTAAATCGGCTATGAAACAGACAATAGATTATACTAATAATTTATTGAACTATGATATTAATAATAAATTACCAATAGAACAACGTATATGTTTAATGAAATGTGATAATAAAGTGAAAGAAAAGGCTATGATAAAACTTAAAGAAGTTAAATCAAAAACAGATGATAGTGCTACTAAGTCCAGACAATATTTAGACGGATTATTAAAAATTCCTTTTGGTATTTATAAGCGTGAACAGATATTTGATATATTGGAAGAAAACGAGAAAGTATTTGTTAAAATGGTTGAAGATAAAGATAATTATTATTATACAAATTTTATAGATAAACATGATAAATATAATAGTATTGAGATAAAGAAGAATACTCAACAGATTATTAATAAAATAGGTATGAATTCATTTTCTTCAAAAATAGAACAGATAAAATTTAAGATTGAAAAATTTCGAAAGAAAGAGCTTTTTACTTTTATAAGTGATATTTATGATATTCTCACGAGTAATCATTTAATACTTGAAAATAATAAGAATATTTCAAAGCTCTATATTGGTGATCTTCATGGAGAACAAAAAGAGGTCCTTAAGGAACGTATTTATCATTTATTGGGTATGATACACAATAATAACAAGATTCTTGACGATATTTTAAATAGAACGAATATTATTGATGGAAGTAAGATGATTCTTTATAGAAATTTAACCAAGATATTAGATAATAGTTCTACTGTGAATAAGTATATGGTTGATGTTCGTAAATGTTTGGATAAATCTGTATATGGTCACGACGACGCTAAAAGACAAATAGAACGTATCATAGGTCAATGGATAAACGGAAAGGATGGTGGTTATTGCCTTGGTTTTGAAGGTCCACCAGGCGTTGGAAAAACTAGTTTGGCTAAGAATGGGTTATCACAGTGTTTGGTCGACGAGAATGGTGACAATCGACCATTTTCATTTATAGCAATTGGTGGTTCAAGCAATGGAAGCACACTCGAGGGACATAATTATACATATGTTGGTTCTACATGGGGTCGTGTTGTAGATATATTAATGGAACAAAAATGTATGAATCCTATTATATTTATAGATGAAATAGATAAAGTAAGTAAAACAGAAAATGGTAGAGAAATTATTAGTATTATGACACATCTTGTTGATCCTACACAAAATGATTCTTTCCAGGACAAGTATTTTTCAGGTATAGATATTGATGTATCCAAAATCCTTTTTGTGTTTTCGTATAATGATGTGAGTATGATTGATCGTATTTTACTTGATAGAATACATCGTATAAAATTTGATAATTTAACTATGGATGATAAATTAGTTATATGTAATAAACACATGCTTCCCGAGTTATTTGAAAAAATGGGACAAACAGGTAATATTGAATTTCCTGAAAATGTTTTAAAATATATTATTAATTCTTATACACTTGAATCAGGTGTTAGAAAATTAAAAGAGCTTTTATATGAAATTATAGGTGAAATTAATCTTAAAATGTTAAATGATGAAAGCGATGAAATAGATTTACCTATTGTAGTTTCAGAGGATGATGTCACTAATAATTATTTAAAGGACCATCACAAAATGAATGAAAAGAAGGTTACTACTATTGATAAAATTGGTATTATATGTGGATTATATGCTAATGCTCTTGGAAGAGGTGGTGTTATACCAATCGAAACACGACTATTTGTTACAAAAAATTTACTTGAACTTAAACTTACAGGACAACAGGGTGATGTTATGAAAGAAAGTATGACAGTTGCAAAAACATTAGCCTGGAGTTTGACACCACCATCAAGACAAAAATATTTATTAGGAGACTTTGAAAATACAAGTAATCAAGGAATACATATACATTGTCCTGAAGGAGCTACACCTAAGGATGGTCCGTCAGCAGGAACAGCAATAACTGTCGCTATATATAGTTTATTAAATAATAAACCTATTAAGTATGATTTAGCAATAACAGGTGAAATAAATCTACAAGGGTGTGTAACAGCTATAGGAGGTCTTGATTTAAAAATAATCGGTGGTATAAATACAGGTGTTAAGACATTTTTATATCCAAATGAAAACAAAAAAGACTTTAATAAATTTATGGATAAATATAAGGATAATTCAATTATCGATGGAATAGAGTTTTATGCTATTGATTCTATAGACGAAGCACTTAAATTATCACTTGTTTCGTAATAAATTTTATATGTATAATATAATATGAAAGGAGAAAATAAAGAAAGAGGTTTTTCACTCAGCGTAGAAAATATACTTAATTTAATTAGTATGTTAAGTGTAACAATTGTATTAAGCTTTCTTGTTTTATTATCAATTTTTAATGGAGATTTTAAGGGGTTATGGCTTTTACTTGGTGTTTTGTTTTGGTATTTGTTATTAGCAAATCCAATAGGTATTCAATATATATTAAGTGAAATCATGGGTATGGATATGAACTCTTCTCCGGTTATAAGAAGTCATACGTGTGAAGGTGTTAGTATAGGCTTATTTGAAAATAAGCTTTTTCCATCAACATCAACCAGTATATTTGCTATGATAATGAGTTATCTTATTGTTCCTATGACAAATATGCCTTGGCGTAATGAAAACATGGGACTTATAATAGGAATGACAATAATACTGTTTTTAATAGTTTCTACAAGAATGAGTCGTGGGTGTGAAACGTTATTTTCACTTGTTTTTGGTGCTGTTATTGGAATAGTATTTGGTATAATATGGTATTTGATTTCTAAATCGATTAATAATGAACTTATTTATAATGGATATTTTTCAAATAACGCGGTATGTAGTGTTGGAGCAAAATCATTTGTATGTAAAAAAAGAGATCAACCATAAATATTCTATAAAAAATAATCATGTAAATTTTTGTAATATTATTATTTTTTTTGTGAAATACGTAATAGATTATTTATATATATAATTTCTTCATAATCCGTTATTTCCACCTGGTGGATTTTTGATGAAATATTAGTAACACAATCATCACACACATTATATGTTTCTATTTTTTTTATTTTATTATTAAATGTAGATATTATCATACTACAGTCAGGATGATTACATATACCAGTTTTACACTCGTCGCACATATCACATGGTGGTATATCGCATATTTTGCATGAAATTGTTTCGTATGGTGGCATATTGAAGTAACCTATGTTTATTAGTATATAGCATTATAATATTAATAAATCTTATCAATTTTGCATTTAACATTTGAATATTTTACAATCTTCTTATTGTTTTCTATCTTCAACTAAATAATATTCAAAATATAACTTAACTGATTATGTTGCCTTATGTGTTTGTGTTATTTTCTATTCCATAAAATCGGTATTTGAAATTTTAAAAGATCTAAAAGTCGTATGCTATACGATTATGAGGATATGAAATATCTTTTATTTCATTTATATCTAATTTAAATATTTTTGATATTTGTATTTGAATGAATACATAAATAGCTAACTGTATAAATGTTATTATCATCTTTTATTAGTTAACAATAAAATATTTAAATCTTTTTTATTATAAATATGATGGTTAATTTTAATCTTCTTAAAATATTTTATAAGTCATTTTTATTTGGATTTCCAAAATTTATTTATAATCCTATAAATGTGAATGTGTTTTATTCGTCTTATTCTGTTTTACCTTACAGTACATATGTTAATTTTAAATTAAATAGCAACGACTATAATTATGTAACAGAATATCTTATGGATAAAGAAGGAAGTTTAAATATTGAAAAAATGAAGTTTGAAGATAATGAAAATAATGAATATTATTTGAGTGTAAATATTTATAATTGTTCAAGCCCATTATTTGATGTTCTTGGAAAAGATATTGTTACACGATGTGAATTTAATACATATGTTAAAAATGAATTTAATCAATCAGGAACATTAATATTAGATTATACTTCAAATATCTTATCTATGGACCCTGTAAATATTTTTAAAAAGCCAGATATATGTGAATTTACGCTAGATGAAAATAATATTATATCGTGTATATCAAAATCAAAGTCGCATGATTTTGTAATAAACTATAATATTAGTAATATTGATAAATATTTTAAGGTAAGTGAACAACTTCATGAGTACACAGATAATATTTTTTACACTAATGGTATATATGATAAATTGTATCATGATAGTTCATTAATACATGGTATTACACAAATACCATTAATTGATAATTCATATTTTAGAATAGGTAATATAGTTTTAACTAATCCTTCAAGTATATTCTATTTTAAAAATAATTTAAATTTTGCTGCTGGTATATGGTATAATGTATTTGGTAAATATAATAGTTAAAAACAATATATTAAATTATTAAACTTACAATAACAGATGGACATATGACAACTGTTATAGTTTTATTATTTAAATAATTCTTTATTTTTAGAAAAATACTCGATTATTTTTTTGGTTACCTTTGTTCTTCTAAATGATAGATTCATTAAAGCACTTGGAAGACGCATATTGTAGCTTTTTAAAAATGTATTTAATGTTTCTGTTATGTCTTTGGAATTATATACTTCTAATTGTTTTTCGTCGAATTCGGGTTTGTGTAAATTTTTATTTACTTGATTATGAAATACGTACAATATTTCAATAAGATCTTCCTTTTTATTAACATTTTGAAAATTAACAGTATTTAAAAATTCTATTGAATGGGTTGAACATTCTGGGCATGGTAAATTAAAACAAATAGATGTAATTATATCTATTATGTATTCTTTATTTTCATTAAAATGAAGTTTATTTATTTTTGAAACAATTGTATGAAGAAATATCCACGTTGGATTTCCCCATGATATATTTTTCATAAATTATATAAAGACAATAGAATAATATTTTTTAATGAACGATAATGAAATAATAGATTTATTTAAAGAATATATGAATGATAATACAGACGATGATAAAAACGATAATAATTGTTTAATATCTGGTGAAGACCTTACAAATGATAAAATAGACCTTTTGTGTGGTCATTCATTTAATTATTTACCATTATTTAATGATATTTTTAAACAAAAAAGGATAATTAATCACAGAGAAATAGTTAGAATACCATATAAATCTATAAAATGTCCATATTGTAGAACAATTAATAATGGATTGTTGCCATATAAAGAACACATCGTAAAAGAAAAAATCGATGGTGTAAATTATCCAGAAAAATATTCTATAAAATCAAATATATGTTCATATGTTTTCAAAAGTGGTAAGAAAAAGGGAACAACATGTAACGCAAAATGTTCTGATAAATTCTGTACTCAACATAAAACAATCGCTTTAAAACAAAAAACAAGTGTTAATAATTGTAAAAAACAATGTTCAAAAATGATTGATAGTAAAAATGGAAAAAGACAATGTAAAAAATACGCAAAAGATAAAGGATTATGTACAACCCATTTAAAATTAAATACATGAATATATTATGGAGAATAAAGAACAATTAATTTTAGCAGTTAAAGAGTGGGTTAAATTGGAAAATGAGATAAATGTATTACAACGAGAACTGAAAAATAGAAAAGAAAAGAAAAAAAATATGGCAGGAACATTATTAAATGTAATGAAATCAAATGAAATTGATGCATTTGATATAACAGGTGGTAGGCTTGTATATTCAAAAACAAAATCAAAGGCAGCCATAACAAAAAAATCTCTATTGGGTATGTTGGGTGAATATTTTAAAGACCAACCAACTATGGCTGAGGAATTAGCAAGTTATATACATGACAATAGAGAACAGAAAATAAATGAAACAGTTAGAACAAAATTTGATAATAAATAAAATTATTTAAATTCTATTTTTTTATAGTTAAACAATTCAAAATCTTTATTATAAAAATCATTAATAAGTAAAATACTATTTTTGTTTAAATAATTAATATAATCTTCCTTTTCTATATTAATATCTTTGCTTTTTATTGAACCAAATATTATATTAAAGTCTTTAAAACCGTAATCTACAAGCTCTTTTTTTAAAGACTCTGTTTTAAATATTGAAATTTCAGGATATAACACGCCATTTTTATCGCATACAAATAAATATTGCGGTATATTGTGGTTATCAAGATTGTCATTATACAAATATTTTGTTTTTATACATTCAAAAACTTCTTCCGGTGTTGAATTTTTTGATATAATTCCATAACTGAATAGGTCACTTATAATACGATGATATGGATTTCTTACTACTGAGAATATTTTTGTATTATTATTAGAATCAATATTTAATAATTCTTTATATTTTATCAACGTTTCATATGTTTGATGTTGTAATGATATTTTTTTCAATTCTTCTTCCGGTAATATAGTATTTCGAATCCCTGAAAATAGTGTTACTTCTTTTTTTGAGTATTTATTTAAAAAATATATATAAATTGATGTTCCACCTGTTTTGGGTATATGAATCCAAAGAGCATTAGCTTTTTTACAATATGGCATAATATATGAAAATAAATAAATAACTTTTTTTAACGGTATATAGTATGAAAGACGTTGTTATTATAGGTGGTGGTATATCCGGATTATATACAGCATTAAATTTACATGGAAATAAAGATGTAACATTATTTGAACAATCAGGTGTTTATGGTGGAAGAGTTTATACTGACCGATTTTCTATCGATAATGTAAAATATTCATTAGAAGCTGGTGCGGGTAGAATATTAAGTACCCATAACTTGATGTTAGAATTAATTGAAAATATGAATTTAAAAAAATTATTAATTGAAATAAATTCCAAAGTTGAGTTTTCTCCGTCTAAATATTATACATTAAAAAACATGTTTCAAAATAAAACAGGCTTCGATTTTATAGATAAAATAATTAAGTATTCTAAAAATCATACAAAAGAAGATCTTAAAAGCATTACGTTTAAAGAATATGCGTCTATTTATCTTACAGAAAATGAATTAAAATTTATGCTTGATTCAACAGGTTATTATGGTGATATTGTAGTACAGAACGCATATAATGCGATCGATGTCTTTAAAACATCAATTCGTACAGACAACAAATATTATATTATGAAAAATGGATTTAGCAATTTAATAGAAAAAATGGTATCTTTTGTAAAGAAGAAACATAATTGTTATAATAAAAAATCATGTAATAAAATTTTTTATAATGATGGTGTTTTTACATTAGATATTTCTGGAATTAAAATTATATGCAGAAAGTTAGTATTAGCAATACCAAAAAATTCTCTTTTGAATTTTGATATTTTAAAGCCGTATTTTCCTTTGTTGAAATCTATCGAAACATTAAGATTAATAAGAATATATAGTATTTATGACAATAAAGATGTCTGGTTTAAAAATATTAATAAAACTACAACGAATAGTAAATTATCATATGTTATACCAATTAATAAAGAAACAGGTGTTATAATGACATCATATACTGATTATAAAAAGGCTGATTATTGGAGTGAAATAAAAAAGAATAAAAAGGTTTTAAGTGATACTTTGGATAAACAAATAGAAAATACATTCGGTATAAAACCAAAAAAGCCTAAGGATATTAAGTTATATGAATGGTCTAATGGTGTAGCCGTTTGGAAAAAAAATACAAATAGCTCTTATTTAATAGACAAAATTTCAAATCCAGATTCAGAAATCAATATGTTTATTGTTGGAGAAAATTATTCTAATTATCAGGGATGGATGGAAGGTGCTCTTGAAAGTGTAGAAAGAATAATATCTAGCATTTAATAAGTAAAATAATTAAAAATATTTTTAGATATTTAGTGTAACAGAACTTATGTCTTTGATTTTGGATAATTGTATAAATGAAGATAATGTTCCAAATAAAAATATGATAATTAATGTTTATTATACACTATCATCTGCGTGTCATTATCCTTTAATAGTTTATTATCTAAAACTAAATAAATATAATAAATATGATACTTTTTTAAATGAAACTGATTTTTATAATATATATCGAACACCTATATTTTATGATATAGGAATTTTAGAACATAACGGGTTTTATTATAAAATTACAGAAGTAGAAATAAATGAAACACTCCACAAAAATATAGATTATATTGTTACTGCGACCGTTTATGAAATTATTAACTTGGGATTTTGTGGTAAGAATAAAATAAAAACACAATTTAAACAATTTATCAGCGAAACTCCATGTATGTACACTTTGTATAACGAATCAAATTTAGTTTTAAATCCTTGGGTGTTTTATAAAATAATTAAAAAAAAGGATATTAATTTTTTAAATATGTATGGATTTATACGTGATTATGATGATAATTTGCCATATTTTTCTTTGAATTATAAACCAAACTATACTCATAAAAACGATGAAATATGTGTTCGTGTTATTGTTTTCATGACAAATATTACATTAAATTATGATAGTGTTTTTGAATATGATATACGTGATAATGAGGTATATGTAGGAGATAAAAAAAATTGTAAATTTTTTGGAATATAGTATTTGCTGTTCGATTTAATAATTTGTTATCACAGTATTTATATATGGGATTATTAAAGAGAATAGGAATAGTTGTTTTATTGATTTTTTTAACATTTGTAACATATAATACTTGTATTGCTTTGGGTGTTGATTATATATTTATTATGCCATTTATATTATGGATAGTTGTAATATCTATATTTATACTTTTACTTCCATTAAAAACAAGTTTATTGTTTGGTTTAACACCGTTGAACTTGATTAAAAGAAATTGATATATTTATACATTTTTGTAATGTATATAAAGTTAAATTTTAAATAAATTGATGGAGTCGATAATGTCTTATAATTTTTTAAAAAATTCAAAAATAATTATTAATAGTACTTTTGTAGATTTGTTATCTTCGTTTGATAATTTAATTTATAAGGCATTTATTTTAAAAGATGGTTTTATTAATAATTTTTATCTATCACCAGAACCTATTTCTATGATTGTAGGAGCGAACGCAACTTTAACGATATTCTATTTATTATATTTTATAACACACGGACCTCTAATGAGATATATTATTGAAACATTATTTAATATATTTTATGCTGTTGTTACTATTAATGCTATTCAGTTATCAGTTGTTTATAGTGTTTTAGATGTATTATATTATTTTAGAACAAGTAAATTTTTATTAAGAGAAATATATGATTCATATAATTTTAAAAATAATTTTAAAATAAGTAATTTCTCAATAACATATAATATTTTTATATTGGGTTGTGCTTTTATAGCTTATGTTTATCCATTAATACTTTACATGTTTAATAAGGAAAATATTAATTTTATATCAGGATTATTAAGTATATTTCCACTAACTATTCTTTCTATGTATGCTACATCGGGGGAAACATTTTTTTGTAATTATAATATTTATATCAAACAAATTGATAAAAAAATAACAAAAGAGGAATCATTTTTGTGTAATATAATTGTAATAATTATTTCTTTGTTTTTGATAGGTTATTTTTAATTAAATTTGTTATAATTATATGTTAAATAAGTGACCGATAGAAATAATATTCCGCCCCATAAAGTATCAATAATACTGGGGATTAATTTCCAATTTTTAAATATAGCACCGGATGTTGTTTCAAATACTCCATAAATTAAAATACCTAATAGAAAAGCATCAATAAGGCTTTTATTTTGTGATATAATAAAATAATTTAATCCAAATACTAAAAATAAATAACAGAATATTGCGTAATAAATATTAATAGTTAAATTTGTTCCTTGGATATTTTTTATTAGAGGTGAAAAAACTTTTTTTCCAATATTTGAAAGATAAATAGAATCCAATACTATCATAATTATTCCACTTAAAAATATATTTGTTAGTGACATATATATTTTGGCAAGAAAATAACAAAATAATATTTTATAATTTATTTTTAAATATTAAATTAATTTTATTGATTCGTAAAATTGTTTTACTTTTTTGTTTATTTTTATTTTTTTGGGGTCGAATGATTTTAAGTAAAGACCATCTAATCTTTTTACGCGTGACAACGCAACATATGTTTGACCACAAGCAAATACATCTCCACCTACATCTACTTCTGCTATTTCAAGCGTTGTTCCTTGAGATTTATGTATTGTCATAGCCCATGCTGGAACTATTGGAATCTGTTTTATAGTAATACTGGGATGGTTTTCACTTACCCATGTATGGAGTCCAATTTCTTTAGTAAATCCACCTAAAAATTTAACTATAGGAAATCCAGATTGATAGTTAAAATCAACTATTTTACCTTGACTACCATTACATATTGGTTCACTTGTATTTGTTGTATCTATATTAACAATACACATTACTTGGGCACCTGTTTTTAAAGATATTTTTTTTGGACAATTTATACTATTTTTTAAATAAGTGAATTCTCGTTCATAATTAAGTGAAGCAGGAGTTCTTATTTTTTGCTGTTCCTTTGTTAATTCATAAAATGGAACAATAATATCTTTCGTATTATATATTTTTTCATCTCCAGAAAGAGATTTTAAGGCATTATTATTAATATGTTCAACTTTTAACCTTGTTGGATAAATCCTTGTGGGTTCAATATCAATATTATTAGGAACAACCGCACCAACTCTATTTTTTAATAATTGAACAGTTGATTTTGTAAGTCTTCCAATTCTTATTTGATTAAGAGTTTTTGAATATATTTTATCATCTTTTTGTCGAAATAATGTTGTAAATTCTATTTTATTTTCAAATATTGTATCAAACAAATGACTTTCGAAACAAAATAGACAGGATTCTTCGTCATCTATATCACCAACCGGTGGGAGTTGGTAAAAGTCACCTGAAAATATAATTTGAATACCACCAAATGGTAAGGATACGTTTCTTTTGCGACATAAACGTGCTGTCAATTCAAGCAATTCAAACATTTTTTTTGACATCATACTTACTTCATCTACTACAAGTATATCAGTAGTTATCCAGTTTCCACGTTTCATATAATTATCAGCAACTTTTTCAGCCATTTCCTCTATATCTTGTCCCGTTGCAAGTCCCAATCCTGACCACGAATGAATAGTTTTAGCATTACATTCTAATAATACTGCGGCACATCCAGTCATCGCACATACTTGTATTTTTTTACCTAAAGTTTGGGAATATTTCATAACTTCTCTAATAAACATAGATTTACCTGAACCCCCTGGACCCGTTATAAATAAGTTTTCTCCATCTTTAAATTTTTCGAAAGCAACTTGTTGTTCACTTGATAGTTCTACCGATGGAGTATATTCCTTAACTTCTTCTGTATCTGTTATAAAGTTCATTTTAATCGGTGATAATAAAAAAATATTATATCAATTTTATAATACAAAAACGATATAAATAATTAAATAATAATATATTATGAACGATGAATTTGAAGAACCCTGTTTTTGGAATTCACTTTGGAAAAGTTTTGTTGATTTTTTATCATTAATTCATATAATTGATAATTACAACGATGATGATACGGAACATCTAATAGTTGAAAAGTGTCAAATAAAACGTATTCAACAATATGATAATGTTTATCAAGAAGCAAGAGAACTATTTATTAAAAAAAATACAGATTATGGTGATGCTTTTGCTTCTTATGGACCAATCGGTGTTCTCGTAAGAATGGGTGATAAAACACAACGATTAAGTTCAATTAAAAAAAATAAAATAATTAATGTAAACGATGAAACTCTACGCGATACACTTATTGACCTTCATAATTATTCCGCTATGGCAATCATGTTAATGGATGAGTAGTTATAATAAAGAAATATCACAACCACCTTCTTTTGAAAAAGACAAAACAGGTGATTGTGTGAATCCTTTTTCTTTCATTCTTTTTTTAAAATCTACTATATTTACCGATAGTGATTTATAGTGATTTGTATTTAAAAATGAATTTGTTAAAGCACCCTGATATTCATAATCGGTATAGTCAAAGTAGTCAATACTTGTTTGGTCATCTCGACAACCACTTAACTTAACAACAGAACATATATTTGTTAAATCGTAATTATATTCTCTTTTTTCTTCTATATTTTCATTTTTTATACAATAAGGAAGATTCATATTTGAACCAGAATTACAACAATCCATCAATACAAATAATTTAGTTTTTGGATGAAGACAACTAATAAATTGTTTTTGTAACCACGTATCGTCTATTAATCCTTTTGTTTGATAGTCACTTGGACATATTACTTCACTTTTATTATCTTTTTCAAAAAAAGAATGTTTTGATGTTCCATGACCCGAGTAACTAAACCATAATTCAGAACCAGGATAGTTTTTACTATATAAAATAAGTTTTTGTAATTCATTTTCTATATTTTTTCGTGTTGCTTGTTCATTTTCTAAACACGTAATTTGTCCTTTTGAAAAGAAACATTTTTCCTTTAAAAATGACTTTATATTTCTCATATCATTTGTACAACCGTTAAGATTGTCATTTTCTTGTTTGTTTGTTACATAATTAATACCAATAATAAGACCCCTTTTTCTATGATTTATATTTGTAAAGATTCTATTTTTTACATATTCATTATCAGGTAATTCATTTGAAGAATCTGGTGTTGGTACTGGTATTATAAAATTTTCATACTTAGATTTATTAAAGATAATCGATGAAAATAGAACACCCATAGTAATATATATTGTATATATGAAGTATTTACTCAAAAATTATATGGAATATATTTATTAAAAATACATTTAAAATTGAAATAATTATTATGATTTACAATTTAAAAAAAAATGGAGAAGCGTATTAAAAAAAAGTTTGGAGATTATATTAAAGAGTATAAGAATGAAATAAAGGATAAAATTCTTGGTCTTGATTATGATAAAGATAAATTAATGGAAGTAATTCAATTTGTTTATGATTATGACGATATTATTATTGGAGATAATGATTTTATGAAAAGAAAAAGAACAAAAAATATGGTTCCTCTTCATGAACGGTGTATTGCTTTGAGGGCAAATGGAGAACAATGCACTCGCAGAAAACGAGATGATTGTGATTTTTGTGGAACACATGTAAAAGGATCACCTAATGGAACTTGTGGAAATGATAAAAATATAGTTACAAAAAAAAAGATAGAAATTTGGACACAAGAAATTAAAGGAATACTCTATTATATTGATAATGAAGGTAATGTATATGATATGGATGATATCATGCGTAATGAACCATCACCCAAAGTTGTTATGAAATATGAAAAAGATGGTGATGATTATAAATTAATCAGGTAAATTAATAATAAATATGTTATATTAATATATCACCAAATCTTTATTTTTGAAAAAATATTTTATAAATGTCATTATAATAAATTCCATTCTTTTTTTACTGTAATGTATTTAATTCGTATGTTTAATAAAAATAAACTGAAACAACTATTTAAATTCATTACATCATACTATACATATATAATGAATAATATAAGTCTTGATAAGTTTTATACTAATCAAGACGTTGCATCAAATTGTATTAGTGAAGTTTCAAATATATATAAATGGAATTGGGACCTTGTAATAGAACCAAGTGCGGGAGATGGAAGTTTTTTTAATCAACTTCCAAAAATAACACCAATAGAAGGTATTGATGTAAGTCCTGATCATCCACTTATAAAGAAACAGGATTTTTTTCAATATCTTCCATCAGATAGACATGGAAAAAAGATACTTGTTATTGGTAATCCTCCATTTGGACGAGTTAGTTCTTTGGCTATTAAATTTTTCAATCATGCCGCATGTTGGGCGAGTGTTATAGCTTTTATTGTTCCAAGAACTTTTCGACGAGTTAGTATTCAAAATAAACTTAATATGAATTTCAAATGTGTTCATGACCATGAAATACCTACAGTTCCATGTTCTTTTTATCCACCCATGATGGCTAAGTGTTGTTTTCAAATATGGGAAAGGAGTAAGGAACCAAGAAAGAAAGTAGAACTTCCTACAAGTCATCCTGATTGGAAATTTCTTCCGTATGGACCTAAGGATGAAAATAATCAACCAACACCACCCAAAGGAGCAGATTTTGCAATTAGAGCTTATGGTGGAAAATGTGGAGAATTATGTTTTGTTGGGTTAGAACATTTAAGACCTAAGAGTTGGCACTGGGTAAAATGTAATATAGATATTCCAACACTTACTTATAGATTTGGATCATTAGATTATTCGTTTAGTGAAAATACAGCACGACAAAACTCTATTGGACGTGCTGATTTGGTTTCTCTATATAAAGATAGTTATGAAATAAGTTAATTTTTTTTGTTTTTTTTTGTGATTGCCCAATTACATTTTTTTCGTTTAGCCATATAACGTGCTTTATTTGCTACTGAACGATAGCTATATGTTTTGGGTTTAAGACCCCTATATATACTTAACATGGCTCTATAGTTTCCCGCTTGAAGTCCTTTGCATTCCACCTTTCCGGTGTTTTTGTTACAAATTGGGTATTTGTTTTCTTTTGGTAATAGAAAACATTTTGAACCATATTTCTTTTTATATTTTTTAATTTGATTCGGCATGGGTTTCATATCACGCCAATATGTAACCTTACTTGTTTTTCGTTTTATTGGATTTTTTACATATCGTTTTTGTTTTCTTGTTTTCATATAATATTTATTGATATTAAATTAAAATATTAATAATAGTTTTTATTGTTTTCAGAAAGAGATGCGGATCGTAAACAAAATTGAAATTAACATTCTCAACTGTTAGTATGTAAATACAAACAGAAATAAAATGACAGACAAATTAACTCCAATCGACCTCTCTCGAAAAATAGTGCTTCATGACTATAGTAGCGCTGAAACTAAAAATGAAGAATTATTTATGAATAATGACGTAAAGTCGAGCTCAGAATATATATTTCCGAATCAAAAAAAAGATGCATTAAATATATGTAAGATATTTTATGACACCGCTGTTCGCGTCATTAGTATTGTTAAAAGATGTAAGGTCGGTATGGATGGCCTTATGATTGAGATTGCAAAAATCATGACGACCCACCCTGATGATAATTTTGTACTGAACAGAAAGAACGTTTTCTTGATAACTGGTATGTCCAACAAGGCTTGGGAGGTAGACATGAAGGAAAAAGTTCCCACATGTTTCGAGAACAATGTATCACATCATGGTAAGCTTCAGCTTTTAAGAGAACGGTTAAGAAATATTTCCAACGCTCTTATTGTTATTGACGAAATTGATGTCGGAGATAAATCGGACCAAAAAGTGGATAAAATTTTAAAAGAATCTAATTTGCTGGATGTTGATTATATGAGGTCGCGAAATATTCGTTTCGTCTTTGTATCAGCAACTATCATTAACGAGCTAAATGAATTGTATAAGTGGGGTGACATGCACCAAGTGTATTATATGACCATTCCTAAAAATTATATTGGTCATAAAGATTTTTTAGAATTGGGAATAATACAAGAGTGGTACCCTGTGAACAGTATTGATAGTGCTGATAGGTGGATTAAAGAAGATATATTAGATAATTTTGGAACTGAATATAGAATTCATCTTATTAGGACCAGTAAAAGGAATGTCGACTATATTCAAAATTCCTGTATAAAGAATAAAATAAAATTTATGAATCACACTTCCGATGATAGAATCAGCGAAGATGAACTTGATGACATCTTTAATAACATTACCGGGCATGTAGTAATTGCTGTTAAAGGGCTTTTATCGAGAGCAAACTTGATCCCCAACAAGTATAAGCTAAAAATAGGGGCTATGCACGATCGACATGTTCAAAAACCTAATCCAAACGCCCTGACGCAAAGTTTTCCGGGCCGTATGTCGGGATACTGGCGGGACATCATTGAAAGAGGACACAAAACTGGTCCTTACCGAACGTCTGTTGAAGCTATACAGGCGTATGAGGAATTCTATAATAATCCCACCGGAAAAATTAAGAGCGTCAAAGTTTCGAAAAAGTTATTTATGAATCCATCGAATATTAAGAATATTGGACTCAGAAACGATCAAGATCCTCCTCAACCTACAGCACCTACAACACCTTTAGCAACACAATTAGTAAAACGGAAACGGACTAAAAAGGAACTTTTAATAGGTGATGATAGATATAGAATATATGATGATGAAGAAGTTGTGAAGGATATATGTAAAATGTTGAAGTATGGATATCGTAGTGCTACGAAGGATGATGATGGATTTAAACTTACATCAATTAGTAACCCGTCGGGCAGACAAACTTTATCAAGGGCTAAAGCAGGTATTCGATCTGCTTACTCTAATCACGGAGATAAGATAACTTGGAGATCGTATTTTCCTTGTTATGAAAATATTGAAGATATAAATACGTTAAGATTCGTTGTAATACTAAGACCTACAACAACAAATGAAGAGATAGAAACAATAGACAAGAAATATAAATCTTTATAATTTAATTAAATTAATATATAATATTTTTATTTTAAAATTAACTTTATATTAAAATACTAAACCTCTTGATTTCGTTCATATACCTTTGTAACACTTGGAATCTTCTGGTTGGTTCGTTGTTTAACATACAATTCACCACATGGACCGCAGTGATCTTCATTCGCACGTTCGACTCTATGTGATACACGGTCGTCATATACAAGATTCCAACGACCAAGTGGAGTGGGTTTGTTTTCAAAAAATCGGATAAACCGAGTACCGATACGTTCTTTTAAAATAAACGATTTTGTTAAGAAGTTTTCTGTAAGTGTATAGATACGATTCATACTTATTATATAACTAATAAATATTCTTTATTTTAATTTCAATTTTGTATATTTCTAGCCTTCTAGGAAAATTTATTAAAAAACATCAACATGAACTTTAAAATCCATATTCACATTTTCGAACATATTTGTCCCACTATTTTTAACTTCATATGCAGAACGCTAGAAATTGTAATATTTACATAATATAATAATGAAAAGAACTAAAAAAAATAATAGACGTTTGAAAGGAGGTTCTGGAAGTAACAAGTCACCAATAAGAAAAAGTAAACCGTCTCCAGTAAGAAAATCGTCTCCAGTAAGAAAAAGAACAGTAAGATTCCCTAATGAAGATACACACGCAATAGATATAGATCCAGATTCATTCGTGATTAATGTTAAACCACACCCAACTAAAAGTGGTCCATCAATTTTAAAGAAAAAAAAATCTAAGGTACCTGATGGTGTACTTCCTCGTCCTTACGGGACAATTTTTACTGGAGTTAATGAAAGTCCTAAATATAATTTGGGACGTTATACTAAAACATTAAAATGCAAAATAACTGGGAAAAAAGCATGTGATTTAGAAAACGAAAAAATGCGTAACAGTAAAAACAGTAAAAGTAAAGGGGGAAAGAAAACGTTGAAAAAGAGGAAGAGAAAAACGAATAAAAAATAAAAATCATTTAGTATTGTATGCCGAATGCGAAATGTGAATGTTGTGGAAGATGGATGGAAGACATATGTATTTCTTTGGAAGACAAAATACGTCTTGTAGAACTTGTCAAGGAACGTCAAAAAAAGATGTTTGGTGTTATATATAAAATTGATCCGGGAATCCAACATAAAGAAATAAATATGGATAGTAATTGCTGTGGTGTTCTATATTATTATCCTTTTGCGACAACACCAGAAAAACTAAAGGATTTCAATATGGAATGTCTTTTTACTGGTGGGGTGGATCTTCATGAATTACTTGATATGTTAAACGAAAGAAAGATGAAAAATTCTATTATATGTCAGAACGGGAAATAAATTATAGATTAAAAATGGGATTACCTATTAGTGTTGGGAAATATCCGTTGCCAAATAAAAAATGTTTTAGATGTTGGAATACCATACCTGAAGATAGTTAGATATTGAGTTCCAATTTTTATATTTTTACTTGCGATGTAAGTATATTTTAATTACGATTACTTAATTAAAATACTATTATTTTTACCATAATAAATGCCATTTCTAGCATTCTAGCAAATATTTTAAAAAAACATTAGTATGATTTAAAAAAATATATGGGAGAAATTTGTTCGAATCGGGAAGACATAGATTTAAAGATTGTTTGCAGAAGGATATAAATTGCAGAAAAAATAAAAAGGATTCTAATAATTAAAATACTAAACCTCTTGAATAGTTCTCGGGCTTTCAATAATGTTTATAATTGTGCCGTCATTCACTATTCTGTGTAGTATTGTTGAATTAGAAAATTTTAAATTTTCCTCATAAGCTTTTAAATGATTTTCTTGTTCCTGCCTTCATTACCATTTTTTTCTTTTTTTTTCTTTTTTTTTTAGTTTTACCACCTTTTTTATTTTTATTTTTCATTTCATTAGGTACTACTATAGGTGAGACTCTTATTTTTTTGGAAGGTTGTTGTTTGTTTTTTTCTTTATTTGTTGTGCTATTGTATCGTTTTTTTGATTGTTTATTGTATTTAAGTGGTTTTAAACCATCACGTGGTTTGTCTCCAGGTTCGCTATATAGCCAACTTATACAAGTCTTATTATTTAAAGATTTATTAACTTCATCATTAGAAGTTCTATATCTTCCGTTCATGTGTATATATAAAGTGTTAAAAAAAAATCAAAAGTGTGTAAAAAAACAAAAAATAGTATCTGTGTTCTATGGTGTTGTAATAGTAATGGGGTGGTGTTAATTTGGTGTTAATTTGGTG